>ERZ1034897.41-NODE-41-length-74848-cov-53.814180_pt1 | contig 74848 bp, 77 predicted proteins | sample MGYA00520629_ERZ1034897 | MGnify/ENA primary metagenome ERZ1034897 (study PRJEB33766, sample SAMN09781789) | gut metagenome | biome: gut microbiome | host: Homo sapiens | place: Madagascar | study: EMG produced TPA metagenomics assembly of the PRJNA485056 data set...
TTGAAACTTGTTATGTATCTCGTACTTATTTAACGAGACATGGTGCTGGTAAATTCCCATCTGAATGTAATAAGAGATTTATCAACGAATATATGTTTGACAAAACAAATGTACCAAATCCATTTCAGGATACATTAAGATATGGAACACTTGATTTAGGAGAATTATATAGTAGATGCTCAAAAGATATAGGAAACTTTGGAGATAAAAAATCAATCGTCATTACACATTGTAATGAATATGAGTGGGATAATGATAAATTGATTGAGTTATTCAAGGATTGGAATATTTATTACTCAGATGGCGAAACACATAATGATGTGAACTAAAAACAAGAAAGATTCGTTTCTTGCGGAATTTGGAGGTAAAAATGGAGAAATTTTATATTGTAACAAATGAAAAATTCCTCAAAGAGATTAATGATTATAGAAAACATGGAGAAGAAAGAAGAATAATAGCAAATAATTTTTTCGAGGATAAAGGCATTGCTGGAAAAGAATATTATATTAGCGGAGATGGATCTGTAAATCGTCCATTTGAAGAGTATGAGAAACATAACATTAGATTATATATTACCGATTGCAATGAAAATAATCAGAAATTTGGAAAAGAGTTACTGAAACCAACGAAGTTATTCTGTGATTCTGATACGTTAATGAGGAAATTTAGAGCTAACAGTAAGACTTTAAAAGAGTTTCAAGATTTATGTATTGAAAAGAATATTGTTATTAACAATCATCCCATTCGAGTAGGAGACTATTTCAAAGAATTACATTTAGGTGGGTATTCAGTTTCAAGGTTTGAGTATGAGAATAAGTTATATTTAAATATTTCTACAACAAAATATGAAACTATTACACCAGACGATGATACAGGTTTTACAGAAATTAAAGGCAGCGAATTTTATAAAACACTTGAAGAATTTGAATCGAAGAATGGGTAAATATCGTTTCCTTTAGAAATAATTTTTACATAAAGAAAGGAGAGAATAATAGATTGAACAGTAGCATTTTTGTTCCTAAAACGATAAATGTTGGATATCAAAATCGTTCAGGGACTTATACGGGAAAACTTGCCTATGTCATTTACTATGATGAAAAAGGTAAGTTGCGAAAAGAAGCATCATGGAACAGTTGGCGTGACGATAAAATTCCGAATGATGAATTTGAGAATGTTCCAACAGAAGGATTTGTGCTAAATAAGAAAGCTGGTGATTACTCTACAGGTTGGGATCACAGACATGCTTATTGTAGAGTATATGATCCAAGAGGATTTGAATTTGAAATTACCATTGAAAACTTATTATACATTCTCGAAAATGCGAATTGTATCAAGGGTAAGGGACTTGAAGGAGAATTTATATATGGATGGGATGGTAAGGATTTAGTTCTTATGCCAGTTGAGTCACCTGACTATAAGCAGATTGCGGCTTATAATAAGATTGTACATAATAATGAATCCATTAAGACAAGAGACTTGATTCTTGGTGCAACATATCTTACAAAAGAAAATATCGAATGGATTTATATGGGACGTTTTGAAACATATGGTTATGGTTATGAATTTATACAGGATGGTAAAACGGTAAAAACTAAATCCTATAAAGATATTCCAAATGAACCAGCTCGATTTGGATATACAAAAATTTCTTATAAAGGAATTAACAACCTTCCATATGGTAAAATGTATTGGTTTGCAAGATTAAGCGATGGGAAGTATGAATTTGAGCAATTTAAAAGTGTCCCTAAAAACAAACTTATTAGTTGTCTCGATGATAAATGCACTTCTAAATATTCTGAAATTTATGATTCAATGGAATCATCTTATCAATTCTCCCCTATAGACGATAGCAAGGATAAAATTGTAAACATCTCGTTCGAAGATTTTTATGAAAAAGCAATTAATACATATGCTGATGATGATATAACAAGAAAATATATCAATGTTCGCTTTATGGCAAACAACGATGGAGAATATATTAAATATGAAATGACAACGCCATATAGATCAGAAGATAACGGCAAATATACTGTTTATAAATATAGTGCCAAGAATATCTATCATGGAGATAAGGAAGCAATTGATATTTTCCCGACAGAAGAAAGAGAAGTGGAAGTACGTTATGGTCAAAAAGAAATTCAGACGCATATGATTCCAGTTTCTATTGAAACAGTTTTTGAAAAGTTAAAACCAGTATGTAGGCAGAAATATTTAGCAAATGGTAGAGAATATGAAAAGGAGTACGAGTTTAATGAGTAAAAATGATGACAGAATTTTAGAATTAAAGAAACAGATCGAAGCCAAGAAGAAATCAATTTCTGAGAAGAAAATCAGATTTGTTCCTGAAACAAATTGCGTTCTTAATATGGACGGTATGACAATTAATCTTAATGTATGTTCAGACGATGCATTATTATTACTTTTGATTAGATTGAATTCATATTTAATGTCTGCAAAGGATCTTAATATGGTTGATTTTGAAATTTCAGGATACAGTGTGACAGCATGGATTAAAGATATTAAGAGTAAGTTAGAGGTATCTGGTCTGAAGAAGGAAGAATCTGATTTGAAGAAAATGGAGAGCAAGCTGGACAAGTTGCTTTCTGATGATAAGAAAACAGAGCTGGAAATTGATGAGATTGCTGCTTTATTGAAGTAAAAGAGAGAATAATACAATAGATAGTATATTTCATAAAAACACATACTATATATAGTGGTTTGACAAAATTAAACTACTATATATAGTAACAAAATAGACAAGAAATATCGGTTTCTTGTGAAGCTTAGAAAGAGAGGTAATTATGAAAATTTTAGAAGGACACGAAAAAGAATACAAGGATTGGTATGATAAGAATAGTGACGGTTATGGTAGAGCTTGTTTTACATATGCTGAAAGATGGGCAGAAATGTTGGAGAACAAGATTGGATCTTCTACAGAAGATGTTATGAAAGTTATCGTTGATAATGCTGATAAGTTAAGTCATGAAGCTGACACTGAGGGCATTACAGGATATATGTATGGATGTGCAGTTAGTATTCTTTCACAGTGTTGGAAGTATGGAGAATATCTTAGAAAGTGGCACAATAAGGAATACAACTATGATGGTGATGGTGTTGTAAATCCAGCAATTTTAACAATTGGTTAAGAGAATATAATAGCAAAGGAGATTTAAAAAATGATGAATTTTGGACAGGCAATTGAAGCATTAAAGAATGGTAAGAAAGTAGCAAGAGTTGGATGGAATGGCAAGGGTATGTTTTTATATTATGTCCCAGTTGGTGCGTATGCTCCTTGTACAGAAATTGCAACAAGTATTGTTAATGAGAACGGATTAGTGGAATATGGAGCATATATTGCTATGAAAACTGCACAGGGAAATGTAGTTCCTTGGCTTGCAAGCCAGACAGATACGCTCGCAGAAGATTGGAACGTGGTAGAGTAAAAAGAATATACTATATATAGTGCTGATAAAAATATAAACTACAATATATAGTGAAGAAAATGCCAAGAAATTTCGATTTCTTGCGAGGAGGTGAAATCTTGGAGAAAGTAATTAAATATAGATGTTCTGAATGTGGAGAATTGTTTGATATACCTGAAAATGCTTTGGCTTGTGAAGCAAGACACAAAAGAATTGAGAAAGCCAATGATATGCTTGATGAAGGATATACATTAAAACAAATCAATAACGAGTGTAAGATTTGGGGATCTATACCAGAACATTTAGAGAATATAAATAAGGACAACTGTTTCAAAATAAGTTATTGGCAGTGTTGTGATAAACCTGCTTATCAAATTACTCGTATCTGTTTTAACGGAAAGGTCGATGTAAGAGGTTGTGGTTCATGGAGTGGATATTACGGTAATCAACTTAGGCTAGATAGTAGAGATTTAAAAAATCCAAGACCAAAAGAAGAGTTATTTGTAGATAGTAAATATACAAGTAGATGGTAATAAATAAGGAGGATTGATACATACGAATTTAGTACAAGCATTGGCGAAACAAATTAAATTTTGTGAAGAAAACGCATGGTATAAATGTGGAGTATTTGTAAGAACAGAAGAACAACGAGATATTGTTACAAAATGTATTACAAATTTGTTGTCAAGTTGTGTTCAGCGTAGAAGTAGTAATCATGAGTCAAGATTCTGGTGGGATAACGAAAGTGTTATTACAGTTCTTCAAGTAAATGATTATATACGAGGACATAAATTTAATGGTGCAATAATTGAAAATGAAATTGATAGAGATATTGTTACTACTTTAATTATGCCATTTTTAATGGTAAGGATTGATTCTACTGGACATAGAGAGGAAGAGTTTTGCAGTGTAACAAGCAGGGTATTTACGGTAGATATTAATAATAATAATGTTATTGAAAGTCAAAATCATCCAATTTATATTTCGACTGGTTGGCAGAGAAATATGTTAAGTAGAGGATTGAGAAATTCAAGTATGTTTATTGATGATTTAAACGAAGAAATTTTTAAGAAGGAGTATATGTGTATGTTTAATAATCACACAGCAGCTTTTAGAGTTGCACAGGTAGGAACAGATAAGATTTATATTTACAATGCGATTGGTATTCCAAAGGAGAATATTAAATATGAGACAGAGTTTGTTAACAGAACTAAGGAAACTTATTTAAATATCAAAGGCGAACATAAAATTGAAGGTATTGGATTTGAGAATGAAATTGATGTTCATTTACTTATTGATACTGATGTATATAATAAGTATGAAGTTGATTTCCACGATGGTCTTGTTTTTGTGTTTTTACATGAGATTATCAATAAGAAGCCTGTTTTAGAGGATGTTTCAGGTGAGAAGGGGGAATAATATAATGACAAGTTACGAATTTGAAAAAGCTGCAAAGAATGCAGTGATTCAGACATTAAATGAAAACATCAGTATTGACCAGTTGGATCTTGTGTGGTTTGCACATGAGTTAGGTTATAAGAAGTGTACTATTTGGGGACAGCCAATGGGTAACAGATATGCAGAAGTTACTTATAACAGAGATAAAAATGAGATGTATGTAGACATTTATCAGAAGATTATCAACAATAAGATTTCATCTGATGAGTTCAATTTTGAAGCGTAAAGGAGAATATACAGGTGAATGAAGTTTACATTGTAACGGCAGGTGATTATTCGGATTATCATATTGAAGCTGTCTTTAAAGATAGAGAAAAAGCTGAAGCATATTGTAAATGTCATAAGGATTGTGAAATTGAAGACTTTGGTTTCAGTGATGACAATATTTATACCATTTTTAATTATGTAAGAATACAATATAACATTTATCTTAACAGAGATTCAGATAATAATCCATATGTTCAATTTGGAAGATTATCAAAGGAAGATGATGGTTGGTATAACAAAAATGATGTAAATATTTCAGTATATGGTGATTGGCTAACTATTGTACTTAATAGAAAACTACCAGAAGTTTATGATGGAGATGAAATTAGAGAAAAGTATACAAAAGTTTTGTACGACCTAAGAGCAGAAATTAAGTATATGTTATCTGAACAAGATACTAGCTCTTTTGATAAAAGAGGAATTGCAGCAAATAATATCTTAAAAGCAATTGAAAGCAAGTTTGGAATTGAGAAAGAGTAATCGAAAGGAAACTGACATTTCTTGAGGAGGTAAAACTTGAAAATATGTGTAACAGGTCATAGACCGAATAAATTGTATGGATACAATCTATCTGATCCACGTTGGCAGAGATTAAAAGAACAGTTCAAATCAATTCTAAAAGAGAATAATTGTACAGAAGCAATTACAGGAATGGCTCTTGGAGTTGATACGGTGTTTGCATTGGCAGTATTAGAATTAAAAAACGAAGGATATGATATTAAGCTGCATTGTGCAATCCCTTGTAAAAATCATTCCTGCAAGTGGATTAAAGAAAGTGTTGACCAATACAAAGATATTCTTTCTAAAGCAGATATTGTTAAGTTAGTATCAGAAGAAGAATATAAGCCTTGGTTAATGCAGAAAAGAAATGAGTATATGGTTAATTTAGCTGATAGAGTTATTGCAGTTTGGGATGGCTCAAAAGGTGGAACAGCAAATTGTGTAAAATATGCTGAGAAGGTTGGTAAAGAAATTATCAGAATTGAACCATAGAATAGAGAATATATAGTTGGAGGTGAGAATGTGAATTATATACAGTTCTTAAAATTTTCAAAGAGTGGTAAGGAAAAACAGAAAAGCAAAAATACAATATATCCAGACAGCATATCAGAAAAATATTCACTGCTTGGAGATGATATTAGAAAACTTAATGATTTGAATTCTTTTGCAGATTATGTTGAATTTTGTATGAAGAGCGATCCTATTTTTGATTTATTTATTACATATGGTCATATAAGCAAGAATGTTAAGACTTATAAGGATATGACAGACGGAATAATGAATCACTTTGTAACTTTTGTGTGGAAAGTCTTTTATATTCCATTAACGAATTGTTTTTATGAAGAGAGAATAAAAGAATGTGTAAAACATGGTATTGATGGTGATATTCAAATTCTCATCTAAGTAAACAAACTCTTAGCGATTCAGCTAACAATTTCCAATAAAAATGAAAATCGAATAGAGAATAAGTAAATGAAAGGAGTGAGTGGCAGCCTTAAAGATATATCGCTCTGAGTAAATTACAATGTACGAGCCAGTAATTAAATGGAGTGGAAGTAAGAGAAGTCAGGCTGAAAAGATTTTAACATTTTTTCCAAAAGAGATTGATATCTATTATGAACCGTTTTGTGGTGGAGCTTCAGTTTTAAGAAGACTTCTCGACAGTGATATACGAGTTAAACATTATATATGTAGTGATTTGAATAGTGGGTTGATTGACTTATGGAATGAAATCATTAACAATCCGTTAGAAGTTTCTTCTTATTATAAGAAACTTTGGAATGAATTAAATACAGATGACGATAAGCAACGAAAGAAAGAATATTTTGCCAATGTTAGGGACAGATACAACAAAGAGCATAATCCATTAGATTTTATGTTTATTATGAGAACAACAACCAATGGTATGCCAAGATATAACCGTAATGGTGAATTTAACAATTCATTTCATGTGACTAGAAATGGTATTATTCCTGAAACATTTGAGAAGATAATTTTTGAATGGAGTCAATTATTAAAACAGAATGATGTTAAATTTATCAGTTGTTCGTATGAAGATATAAAACCAACAAAGAATGATTATATGTATCTTGATCCACCTTATGCAAATACAAAAGGTATGTATTATGGAACTATTGATTATGAAAAATTTTGGGATTATTTAAGACAGTTGCCATGTAGATATGCTTTATCTTTTGATGGTAAGAGTGGTGATATAGATAATACTTGGAATGTTCCTAAAGACATATATACAACACATGAGTATTTGCTAAGTGGTAATAGCAGTTTTAAGCGTACAATTGGTAAATCAAACGATAGTATTGTTTACGAAAGTTTGTATGTAAAGTAGAGAATATATAAGTAGCAAGAAACCTACGTTTCATTGGCTTCGCAAACATAGTGTTTACAAGGGTTTCAGAGGTCAAAAATTTCAAAAATGCTCAAATCGAGCGAAAATCCATAATTTTCAATGATTTTTAGAGAATAACAAATATGAGGTGCTGAAAACCCTTATAAATCAAGGGTTTTACAGTATCAATATCAAGGAACAGAGAATATAAGAGTAGCAAGAAATCACTGTTTCATGGGAAATTTTAGGAGGTGAATATCAATGCAGAAAGATAGTAGAGATGCAGAAATTATTTTTACATATAGATTAGTGGATGGTTCTAAATATGGATTATCAACTGGTACAAAACGTGGGCTTTGCACAAGAGAGTTTTATGATTTTGATAGCGTGGAAGAAATTGAAACCCTTATGCTTGGATTAGCGGATATGCTTAATAAAATCAGATTAGAACACAATGGAAAATTCCCAAGATGGTAAGAGAATAACATATCGAGGAGGTGAGAAATGGATACACAGCTATGTAAAGCAAAGAGCATTAGTAGTGGTCAATGGGTTTATGGATATTATGTAAAAGGTTTAGATATGTATGGCAAAGAAATTCATATGATATTTGAACCAGCAACAGTATTCTATTCTCATGGCGAAACCGATGGCTTTGAAGAAATAGATCCAAAGACATTGTGTAGATGTACTGGTAGCCATGATAAGAATGGCAAGTTAATCTTTGAAAACGACATTCTAAACGGAGAATTATATAATGTGGTTTCTTATGGAAATGGTGAGAATGAATTTCTCGGAATGAATGTTGGTTGGTATGTTCAGAGAGACAACTTTGAATCATGGTGTGAATTAAATGATTTAGAAATATATGAAGTAACAGGAAATATCTTAGATAATATCTAATCAGTCTTGAACGAATCAGTTCAAAAATTCCAAACAAAAATGTCACGAATAATATATAAAATCCGTGACAAAAAAGAGAATAAATAAATGCGGATAGCATTCATACATGGGTGGAAGAACAGCATACCCTTGAGTTTGTGCGCTCAAAAATCACTGTTGGAGATAGATTTTACATAAATTTATTTTCTGTGTTCCGTCCATTTGGGCGTTTATATAGATTGTTTTATTAACAATATTTACATAAATTTTTTAATTTTAAGGAGGAAAAATTTTAATGAAGGAACTCAAAAATTTAGTAACAGTAACAGGAAAGCTTGTAAAGAACAACATTGAGGAGTTTACCACAAAGAAGGGTGAGGAAGCCATCGGAGGAAGCCTTGTATTAAGAACTGCTGACGATAGTGAGCATGAAATCAATTTCTTTGCTTACAAGTATAAGAAGGATGAGAATAAGAATTTCACTTCCGAGGAGAGTTATTTCTACAAGCAGTACACAGACGCAATAAATCTCAAGGATATTGAGCATTGTGCAGAGGGGGTGACACCTGACATTATCTCTATTACAGATGGTATGTTCACAGCAAACGATTTCAAGGGTAATGATGGAAATGTTGTATCTACAAATAAGATTTCAGCAAGATTCATCAATAGAGTTGAGCCGAAGGATTATGAGAGTACAGTTCTTGAAGCAAAATTCGAGGTAGAGGGTATTATTGAATCTATCACTGATGAGGTTGTTAAGGAAGCACCTACTGGAAATCTTACAATTAAAATGGACGCTATTGGTCAGAGATCTGATGGATTTGGAAAGGATGCTAAGTATGAAGCTGATTCACTTATTCCAATTAAAATGACAGTTGATAAATCAATGGCAGATGCGTTCAGAAGTGCAGGTTACTACGATGGATGCTTTACAAAGCTTGCTGGTGTAGTTATTAACTCTGTTGATATTCAGGAAGTTGTAGAGAAGGCTGCATTTGGTACAGATATTGTTAAGAAGGTAAAGAAAACAATCAGAAAGAATGATGTTAAGTCTGGTGTTGCAGCTTCAACAATATTTGAACATGAACTTACACAGGATGTCATTGATACATTAAAGTCTAAGAGAAAGGCTAAATTAGCAGAGGTTAAGGCTGGTGAGTCATCTTCTCAGACAGCAGAAGGATTCCAGAAGAATACTAGCACACCTGCTCCACAGACTACATACAATCCATTTGCACAGCAGCAGTAAAATAAAAAGCCTACTCAAGTAATCTTGGGTAGGTGAATAATAAGAAACTTGAAATATAAAGGAGATAAACAAAACATGGTTGGAAATTTATTAGATTTAACACCAAATAAGGTGTCAGTTGACTTAACTCAGTATTCTACAGTTTGGATGGGAGATACAGGTGTTGGTAAAACAACAACACTTATGAAATTTTTAAAGGAACTTGTACCTGATAAAGATCCGTTTTTCTTAGAGTTTGAGGATAGATATCAGAACATTCCTGGTATTATGGCACAGAAAGTTGATACAATGTCTGATTTTAAATCAATTATTGGACAGTTAAGAAATCCTGCACTCAAGCAGAAGTTCTCTTGTATTGTAATTGATACACTTGATAAATATGAAGAATTTTGTGAGAGATATGTACTTGAAAATAGAGATGCAGAAATCTTAAAAGATGTTGGTGCATTTGGTGAAGGTTCTCTTCGTTTTAAGAGTGCATTAAGAAATATTGGTATCATTCAGAGCCTTGGATATACAGTACATTTCATTGCACAGTCAACACATAGTAAGGATTTTGATACAAAGAAAGAAAGTGACGCTTTAAAGCTTAATAAGAATACATTTTCTTACTGTAGAGAAGCGGCTTATCTCGTTGGATATATGTATAGAGAAAAGGATGAGAGATTTATCACATTTAAGAAAACAGAGAAGTATCCAGATTTAAAGGATACATTCGGTCTTCCAGATAAGATCAACGTTAAAGATCTCAAGAAGGCTTGGACAAAGGCTGTTGAAGATTTGGGTGGAGATTTCACTACTAAGGAGAAGACAATTGATAAGACTGCACCAGTTGAGGATTTTGAAGCTATCAAAGCAAAGGGCATTGAGCTTGGTGGTTTACTTGCATCAAATGGTCATCTCGCTGAAGCAACAGCAGTTCTTCAGAGAAATCTTGGTCTTGATGATAATGGAAATGTAAAGATGTTTGATACTCTTAGAGATACACAGCTTGATTTAACAAAGGTTGTTGTTATGGAACTCGAAGAGTTAGTAGAGAAATTTGGAATTAAGGCTTAAAAATAAGGGAGGGATTCTTCCCTCCTGTTCTTTGTGAAGAGGTGTATATGGCTAGATTATCAACATGTAAAGGTTGTGGGAAGAAATTACAACCAGAAGAAAAACACATACATGCTTCAAAAACATATTGTGAAGAGTGTTATAAGAAAATTGAAAGAGAATCTACTGAATATAAACAGTTGATTGAATTCATCTGTAATAACTATGAATTAGATAAACCAACAGGTTTTATGCTTAAACAGATTAAGGAACTTAAAACTGAATATGGATATTCATATGCAGCTATGACTTATACACTTTGGTACTGCAAAGAAATATTAAATAAGTCCTTGATTGAAAAGTATGGTGTAGCATTAATTAAACATTATTACGATGAAGCAAAGGATTATTATTCACAGCAAGAAAAATTAAAAGAGCAAATCAACAAATTGTCAGATGTGGAAGTTAAAACAAAAGTTGTTAAAAAAACTTCTATGAACTCCAATAAAAAATCAGCATCTTTGATAGATTTGGGAAATTTGTTAGAAGGTGGTGATTCAAATTAATTTTAATCAACAGGTAGATAAAAAGGCTATTTTCTTATTATTTGGATGTTATTGTTTGAATCCAAGATACGTATTAGATGAAAAATATTCAACAAATACAAATGATTATCCTGAGAATTTTCATAAAATGATTTGGGGAGCAATTGTAAACATTACAAAGAAAGGTAATGTTGAAAAGATTACACCTATTGATATTGAAAATGAGATTTCTCAGTTTGATACGGCAATTTCACTTTGGAAGAATAATGATGGTTGGGGATATATTGAGTCAGCCATAGAGATGTCATCTGATAAAATCATGAATGTTGGTAAATATTATGATGATGTTCGTAAGTATTCCATTGTTAGAAATGCAGTAGAATCATTAAAAATGGATATCAGTTTCTTATATGATGAGAATGATGATGAGAAGTTAGAAGCATTCAATAAATTGACAAGTATTGATGTTCTCAATGAAATAAATAACAAATTTATGGATTTCAAATCAATGTGGAAGAATATGTTTGGAGATAACTATTCGTTCAAAGCAGGAGATGGAATTACAGATAGATTAAGAGAACATAAAGAACAGCAGAATGTATATGGTTATCCTTTTCAATCTGGATATTTAACAACTGTGTATAGAGGTATGCGACCTAAGAAATACATATTAAGAAGTTCTGTATCTGGTGGTGGTAAATCAAGAAGTTCCCTTGCTGATGGTTGCAATATGGTATCTGACCGAATATATGATTGGAGTAAAAAGGAATGGATATCTACAGGTGACAGTCAGCCAGTATTATTTATTTCTACTGAGTTGGAAAAAGATGAAATTCAGGATATTATTCTTGCACATGTAAGCGGTATTGAACAGGATCGAATTGAAACTTGGGATGACATTACACCAGAAGAAGAAAAAATTCTTGAAGAGTCAGCAAAATATATTGAGACATATGAATACTATGTTGAGTATATGCCTGATTTTACTATTGACCTCATTTCTGAAACAATCGAAAAATATATCTTAAATCATGGAATAGTCGCTTGTTTCTTTGACTATATCAACGATTCCCCTTCATTATATGAATATTATTACAATAAAACACACACAAGATTAAGAACTGATCAGATTCTTTTCTTATTTAGTGCAGCATTAAAGTCTGTATGCAACAAGTTTGGTATATATTTGGGTTCAGCAACACAGTTAAATGACAACTATAAAGAAGACAACAATAAGGATGCAGGTGCTTTAAAGGGTTCAAAAGCTATTATTGAGAAAGCCGATGGTGGTATTTTAGCACTTCCTGTAACTCATAAGGATTTAAAAAAGCTAAAACCAATTCTTGAAAGTGATGGAAGTTTTGGAAAATTAGTTCCGAATATGTCATATTACATATTTAAAAATCGTGGTGGTAAATGGAAGACAATTATTATTTGGACAAAGCTTAATATGGGAACTATGAGAGAAATTGACTGCTTTGTAACAGATTACAATTATGAACTCATAACTGATATTGAACAAACACTTATTGATTTTAAGCTCGATGATGTAGGTGATGTTGGAATTATTGAAACGGATGTAGATGTTTCAGGTTCAGATTTAGCGACAGAATTATCAAAAGTATCTAAGTAGGGAGGTATACGATGACCGCCCAAGAATTAAAAGAGAAGTTAAAAGAAGAAGATATTAGAAAGTTGCTCATAGAAATGGGAGCGACTTTCTATTATGAAGATAATGATATGTGGATTACAGATACCATATGTCATCATGGCACAAAGCCTAAATTGTATTATTACAAAGATTCAATGTCTTTCCATTGCTATACAGAATGTGGTCAGTTGGATATTATTGGTGTGGTAATGGGATATAAAGATTATGAACAAGAAGAATTTCAGAAAGCAATTAATTGGATATGTGTAAAGCTTAATCTCGATAATTGTGAATATGGATTTGGAAAACAAGAACAAATATCTGATTGGGAATTCATCAGGAAGTATAAGAAGAGTAGTAAAAAAGAAGCCAAAGAAAAACCATTAGTTCCATATGATAAAAGTGTTTTGAATATATTTCAAAAGATGTACACAGATGAATGGATTAAAGAGGGAATATCCATAGAGACTATGGAAAAATACAATATTCTTTATTCTACATGGCAACAGAAAATTATTATCCCTCATTTTGATGTGAATAATCAATTGATAGGAGTTCGTGGAAGATCCTTAATAGATGAAGATATTGAATTGTTCGGTAAATATACTCCATTTAAAGTTGGAAGAAGATTTTATAATCATTCACTTGGAATGAATCTATTTGGATTAAATCATAACCTCAAAGCTATTCAGAAGAAAAGAAAAATCATGCTGGTAGAAGCTGAAAAATCTGTTTTCCAGACAGATACAATGTTTGGAGAAGATAATTTTACAGTTGCATTATGTGGAAGTAACTTAACCGATTATCAAAAAGGAATGATTTTGATGCTTGGTGTGAGAGAGGTTATAGTCGCATTGGACAAGCAATATGAAACTATTGATTCTGATGAATGTAAAAAATGGGCTAAACATATAAAAGATAAAATCGTTGATAAATTGAGTCCGTTTGTAACTGTTTCTGTTCTTTGGGACACAAATGATTTACTTGAATATAAGGATAGTCCAACAGATAGAGGAAAAGAAACTTTACTTCAACTAATGGAGAATAAAATATATGTAGGAACTAATCAATAAGGAAGGAGTGTAGATTTGAGTTTCAAATACGATGTATTAGGTCACGTAAGGTTCGGAAATGAGTTGGAAGATATTTTGAAATTAAAAGGTATCAAAGATATAAACTCCTTCCTGAATCCTACTGTTAAAAATACAGAGAGTGAATTGCTCTTTGATAATATTGAGAAAGCAAGAGATGTGTTTGTAAAACATATTGAAAATAAAAGTGTGATAGATTTATTGGTGGATTGTGATGTTGATGGATTTACATCAGCATCTAATATTTATCAATACATAAAAAGAATAAATCCAAACATTGAAATAAGATGCTTCATTCATAAAGGTAAAATACATGGATTATCTGAATTTGTGGATTCAATGTATGAAGATGATTCAAAACTCATTATTGTACCAGATGCAGGATCAGGAGATTCAAAAGAGTGTAAGAAACTTATCGAAAGTGGAAAAGATATTATTATTTTAGACCATCATAGTATTGATGCTTCAGATAATCCAGCAATAGTAGTAAATAATCAACTTTCAGATAAAATAACTGACAAAGCTATGACAGGTGTTGGAATTACATATAAATTCACAAAGCTATTGGATAAGTATTATGGTGTGAATTATGCAGATGATTATTTGGATTTAGTTGCATTGGGGATGATTGGAGATAGGGCTGATACAGTTAATCTTCAAACAAGATACCTTATATTAAAAGGATTGAAACAGATACAAAATAAAGTTAATAAAAATAAACTTATATCTGTTCTAGTAGATGCTCAAATGTATTCAATGAATAATAAAATCACAATAAATGGAATTGGATTTTATGTATGTCCTCTTATGAACTCAATGATTCGATTGGGAGAATATGAAGATAAGTGTTATATGTTTGAAGCATTATGTAACTCTGATAAAATGCTTGACAGAAAAGTACGAGGAAAAGGTGTAGTCAATATGACTATTCAAGAATATGTTCTAAAAGCTTGTCAATCATCAAATAGAAAACAGAAAAAAATAACAGAGGAAAGTGCTGCTGTTTTATCTGAGGAAATTAAGAAGTTTAATATGGACAAATTACCTATTCTTGTATGTAATGCAAGAGATGATGTTGATAGTAATTCGACAGGTCTTATTGCTAATAGACTTGCTGATCAGTATCAAAGACCATGCTTACTGATGAGACGAAAAGGTGATATTTGTAAAGGAAGTGGTCGTGGTAGTGATAAATGTGAAATTTTAGATTTTAATCAGTGGTGTAAAGATACGGGATTGTTCAATAAGGTAGAAGGACATCCAGGAGCATTTGGATGTGAAATTGATTTCGAAAATACAAATAAACTGTTCTCATTGCTCTCTACAATGCGAAAGATTGATGAACCAACATATCATGTATATAACGTGTATGATGCAAATCAAATTCACGATCAAATAATTAAGAATGTTGCAAAATGGGATGCGATTTGGGGTAACACAGTGAGTGAACCTATCTTTCTTATTAAGAATATTCCGTGTAATAAATATAATCTTTATTTATTGGGTTCGAAACAGAATAAGATTGAATTTACATATCACAATATAAAATTTGTAAAACAGACAAGAGGTAGTTCACTAGCTTCCTTATATAAAGAGATTATTTCCATTGGAGATAACTTTGAATTTGATATTATCGGTAGATTTTCGATTGATTATAAATCTGGTAAAGCTGCTCAAGTAATAGTTGAAGATTGGATGTTTTATAAAAGTGACAAAGTACAAGGATTTTTCGGATAAGGCGGTGGTTTAAATAATAGATAAAAGTAAGATTTGGGGCTACGATTTCGAGGTGTACTCGAAGATTAATTGGTTTTGTGTAACTTTTATTAATCATGAAAATAGAACAAATGAAGTTGTAGTAGTAAATGATAAACAAAAATTAACAGATTTCTATAACAAACATAAGGATGATATTTTTATCTCATATAACGGCAGACAATATGATACAGGAATTTTTAAAGGTATTCTTGATGGAATGAATGTCGGATATGTAAATGATAAGCTCATCAAGGAAAGTAAGAAACCTTTTCAAGTAGTGAAAAATGCGAAAAATTATCCTTTAAATGATTATGACGCTATCCTTAAAGATAAATCGTTAAAGCAGTTGGAAGCATTTATGGGTGATGATATTCGTGAGACAGAAGTAGACTTCAATATTGACAGACCTCTTACAGAAGAAGAAATACGACAGACGTTATATTATAACCGACATGATGTAATCGAGGTATTAAGAGTTCTTGATTATTGTTGGGATGATTTTGAAGGTCAGTTAGATATTATTGAGTTGTATGGACTTGATATGTCATACTTCACAAAAACAAAAGTTCAGTTGGCAGTTTCTCCAAAAATTCTAAATGCTGTGAACCAACACACTCTCGATGATGAATTTGATATTCGTCTTCCTGAAACAATCCAATTATCAGATAAATATAAATTTATTCCAGAATGGTATCTCAATCCTAAGAATTGGAGATACAAAGAACATTTACATTCTGAAGATGATCAACATAACAATCAGTTATGCTGTACAGTTGCAGGAATTCCACATGTATTTGCATGGGGAGGATGTCATGGTGCAGATGATAAACAGGCTGTGTTTGAAGGAATTATTCTTCATGCCGATGTTGCATCTATGTATCCTACAACAGATATTGAATATGGATTGTTGAGTAGAAAATTTAAGAATCCTGATGACTTTAAACAGATGAGAAATTTCAGATTGAAACTTAAAGCTGAAGGTAATTCAAAGAATAAAGCATTAAAACCTATGATAAATGGTGTATATGGAGCAGGAAAAGATAGAAATAATCCATCTTATGATCCGTTAATGGCTAATCTGACTTGTATATTTGGACAGATGTTCATTCTTGATTTGATTGATAAGCTTGAACCTTATTGTAGATTATTACAAACAAATACAGATGGTATTTTCGTTCTTTGTGAGAATGAAGATATGAAGAATAAGGTAATTGAAATTACAAATGAAGTGGGTAAACGACTTAAAATGGAATTTGAGATTGATGAATACACCAAGTTAATTCAAAAGGATGTAAATAACTATATTGCAGTTATGAAGAATGGAAAATTGGAATGTAAAGGAGCAATGGTAAAATTCAATAAACCTATTGATAATGATTTACCTATTCTCAATGATGCAGTTAGAAATTACCTTGCATCTGGAATTCCAGTTGAACAGACAATCAATGAATGTACAGAATATATTAAGTTCCAAAAAGTCATTAAATTGTCTGCAAAATATAAAGAGATTTGGTATGGCAATGGTGTAGCTGCAAAAGATGGAAAGATTACTTCGATAGATGGAGAATTATTAAAGGGTAAAGTACATAGGGTATTTGCCAGCAAGAGAACATCAGACGGATCTATTTATAAATTGAAAGTTGAAAAAGGTGTTAAATCCTATGAACAGTTTGCAAATACACCTACTCATTTATTTATAGATAATGAAGATATTCATGAAAAGAATATTCCTGAATATTTAGACAAAGAGTATTACATCAATGAAGCAAAGAAACGAATTGAGATGTTTTTAACTAAAGATGAGGAAAAGGTAGATGAAACACCAAATATTTTATTTAAATGTATGTGTGAGAGTCCTACATTTTATGACTTTTTGGAGAAGTGTTCGGAGAATAATATAACGAAGAAAGTTTTAGAACAGTATCTTATTGCGGATTGTTGTTCAAATTATGGAAAGACAAAAAAGTTGTTACTGTTTAGAGATTATTTTCTTATGTTATATGGGAAAGATAAAATGACAGTAACTACATTGAATAAAAAATTCTCTGATGAAAATATCAAATCTATTGTCATTTCTAATGCTGAACTGTCGAAAACAGGAAAGTCTTATAACAATCTAAACTCTAAGAAAGCTCTTTTAGAAATATTCAATTATATTCCAGATGAACATATTGATCCATATGAAATTATGGAGATGCAAGTTAATAAGTTTGGAACAGTAAGATACAAAGATTCAAAGCTTATTAATAGATATTTTGTTCTAAATACTCGAAATATCATCGCTCCAAATCTAATTCTTTATAACATGGGAAACGGAGAAATTCAATATAGGAAGATTAAGAAAGAGATATTTAAAATTCTTCCTTTACAGGATGGTGACATCATTGATGTTAAAAATTCAGAGAAACAATTTGGTATGAAGATTGTAGGTAAGGATGATGAAGGAAAAAACATTGTAGTTGCTGATATAGACAAAGAATATGACGTAATTACTCAATATGACATTGTTTATAGAAAGTATGGTAAAGAAAATTCGCTTCTAACAGATTGTGAGGTATGCTAGTGGAAGAGGAAAAGATTTTAAAATTTGAATGTACTTTGGATAGAATTTTCTATCCAAAGTATTGTAAAAAAGTTGAATCTGGTGAATTCGCCATATTCAGTGCCGTTATAACAAAATGGCTTGAAAATAAGGTAGACGATTTATATACAATCAAGATGAAAGGAAATTGCTGCACGCTTGAATATGGAACAACATATAAGGTGTTTTGTAAATTAGCTGAAACACATGAACAATATGGTGATACATATGAAATCGTATATATCAGTAAATGTATTGATATTTCAAGTAAGGATAAGCAAAAAGAATTTCTCAAAAATGTATTAAATGAGAATCTTGTTGATAAGTTATTTGATGAATATGACGATGTGATTCAGCTTTTGGAGAATAGAGATGTAAAATCTCTTATGAAAATCAAAGGTATTGGTAATCAGGTAGCTTTAAAAATGATTGATGAATACGAAGAATCAAAAGATTATAGTTCTATTTACATGGAACTTGGACAGTTGGGATTGACTCATACGTTCATTAAAAAATTAGTAGATTTTTATCATTCACCAGATACAGTAATTGATATTGTGAGGAATAATCCATACGATTTAGTGCGTGTGGATGGTGTGGGATTCAAGAAGGCAGATGAAGTTGCTTGTAAAGTAGGAATTGGTCAGTATGACATTAGACGAATTAAAGGATTTTTATTACATCATTTAAATGACCAAGGAGAAGCAGGTAAGAGTTATCTTAATTATCAGGAACTTATGAAAGCATTGTATGATACTTTGGGATTTGTGCCAGAAGAGGTTGTAAATGCTACTGCAAAACAGATGATTGATAATGAAGATGTAGTTGTACTTGATAATGGATCGAAAATTGCACTTAAAAAGTTTCACAATTTGGAGAATAACATAATGAAAGAACTCATGAGACTTCAGATCGGACTTGTAAAAGTAGTAGAAAATGACTCGGATGAGGTAAGTATTCACGATGATTATATTCCAAAGTCATTTAATATTGGTAATTGGGAATCAATTGTTAAAAAAGTAGAAGAAAAGCAAGGTTTTGATTTTACAGAAGAACAGAGAGCTGCTATCAAACTGAGTCTTGATAATCATGTTATGGCTTTAACTGGTCTGGCTGGTGCAGGAAAAACCAGTACAGCCAATGGTATTTGCTCATTGTATGATGATTACAATATTTTGGCGTGTGCGTTATCTGGTAAAGCAAGTGTAAGAATTACCGAAGCAACTGGATTACCTGCAAGTACAATTCATAGAGCTTTAGGATATCAAAATGGCGAGTTTATGTTCAACAAAGAGAATAAACTAGCAATAGATATTGTTCTAATTGATGAAGCAACTATGATAAATGGTACATTGTTTTTATCTTTGTTAGAAGCAATTCCAACAGGTGCAAAAGTAATTATCATGGGAGATGTTCAACAGCTTACCCCAATCGGTAATTGCCAGGTATTTGCTGATATACTAGATAGTAATGTACTCCCAGTTGTAAAGCTTACAAAACCACATAGACAGGCACTTATGAGTGGTATCATTCCAACATCAATTAAAGTAGCAAATCAGGAACAGATTTTTGATAATAAATTTGAAGGAAATGCTATTCTTGGTGAATTAAAAGATATGGAATTAGATATATCAAATTCAAAAGAGTCTATGGCAGATTGTATTATTCGACACTTCCAAACAGAGATGGAAAAATTCAACGATATCATGGAAGTTCAAGTATGTGTTCCTATGAGATTAAAAGGGGAACTATCTTGTTATAATCTTAACACAAAAATCCAAAGTCTTTATAATCCAAAATTCAATGATGGTAATGAGATTGAAATTTTCTTAGAGAAAAAGAATGATGAAGCTAAGAAATATATGATTAGAGTTGGAGATAAGGTACTTAATACAAAAAATAATTATAAGTGTACAAATCCTGATGGCGATGTAACACCTGTATTTAATGGAAATATAGGAATTGTTAAAGCAATTGAAGATAACGGATATTGCACAATTGATTTTGTTGGTATTGGTGAAGTGTTATTCAGTAAAGGTGATTCAAAAAATCTTGAACTTGCATATGCTTGTACAGTTCATAAAATGCAAGGATCTGGTTTTACTTCAACCATTGTTGGTATGGACACAGGAAGTTACATAATGAATAATTCAGAATTGCTTTACACAGCAATCACAAGAGCAAAGAAATACTGTGTATTGGTTGGTAATAATTACGCTATTACAAAGGCTATACAGACAAAAGAGGTAAAAACAAAGCAGACATTTTTAAAAGATATGTTACTTGAAAACGCTTATAGATTAAAAGAAGACGAAAAAGGAGAATAAATATATGGCGAACATTTATGAATTAACAGGACAATTCCTTCAACTTTTAGATATGTTAGAGGATGAAGAAGTAGACGAACAGGTAATTATGGATACTCTTGAATCAGTTGAATATGAGATTGAGGACAAGGCTGATGGATATGCAAAGATTATCAAAGCTCTTGAAGCGGATGTAGATGGTATTCAGAAGGAAAACGATAGACTTACATCTCGTAAAAAGACATATGAGAATAGAATTAAGTGGTTAAAGCAGAATCTTGAAATGTGTATGAGAGCAACTGGTAAGAAGAAGTTTACAACTGATTTATTCTCATTCAATATTCAGAAGAATGGTGGTAAGAGAAAGCTTACAATTGATGTGGATGTAGAGAATATTCCAGAAGAGTATCGCATTAAGCAGCCAGACGCAGTTAATGGAGATAAATTAAGAGAATATTTAAAAGAGAATGGTCTTGAAGGTCAGGATGGTTCACTTAACTGTGAATGGTGTCATTTAGAGCCACAGGGAGAGAGTTTGAGAATTAGATAACAAATTTAGATTTCTGGAATGCCCATAAATAGGGCGTTTCAGAGACTAAAAAAGCCAAGGAAAGACGGATTTCTTTTGCATACAATATATAGTGTATATGTAACATAAAAACATACTATATGTTGTATGCTGTAACAATAAAAATAACAAAACAGGAGGATTTATGAGTTCAAAAGACAATTCATATGCGAATACAGACAAAAAGACATTATTTTTATCTGATTATGTAGACAACGAATCTATTGGTAAATTAACATGGAGCATTTTACAACAGATTCGAGAAGATGATGAGAAAGATGAGAAGGAAAAAGATTATAAACGTGAGCCAATTAAACTATACATCAACTCGTATGGTGGATCTGTTTATGATATGTGGGGACTGATTGATGTTATTCTCAATAGTAAAACACCAATTTATACATATTGTACAGGGTATGCTATGAGTGCAGCTTTTAAGATTTTCTTAGCAGGGCATAAAAGATATTGTTACAAACATTCAACATTTATGTATCATCAGATGAGTTGTAGATTGTCAGGAAAACTCCAAGATATTGAAGAAGACAGAGAAGAGATGGATGATCAAAATACAAAGATTGAAGAGTATGTAATTGACAGAACCAATCTCACAAAAGATGATATTAAGGAAATTCGTGAAAAGAGGAAAGATTTTTATATTCATTCTGACGAGGCAGTTAAGTATGGAATTGTAGATGAAGTTTTGTAAAGAACAGAGAATAATACAGTAGCAAGAATAAGCTGATTTCTCGTAGGAGGTGAATTTATGAGTAAATCAAAAGAAGATATAAAAGAAGAGTTGTATGAGTATTTTTCACATATGCAGCAAGAGGATGATAAATCACTTTTGGGTGGTATGGCTTGGGATGATATTGCTTGGCATATCAAGTATGCAGAAGATAACGGAATATCAAGAACACAATTAGGTTTTGATTTTCCTAAATTACTTGGGCATCTGATTATTGATGATGAAACATATGAAAAGAAAAAGAGAGAATATACTGATAGTATTGAAACTTATAACCATAATGCAGACTTGTTAAGAGCTAATAAATGGAAATATAAACTAGTCGATGATTCAGAAGAAAGCAGACGACATTTGGCTGATACATATATTCAGTATGCAGAAAATTGTAAAAAATTATTAAAAGACTTAAATGTGTACCACAAAGAATATTTGGATTATATGAAAAATACTAAACAATAAACGACAGTTTCTTTGGAAAATTGGAGGTAAAAAATGGACACAATTGTTGTAAATTTGTTTGGTGAGCCATCAGCAGGTAAAAGTACCTGTGCAATGGATATTACAGCACAATTAAAAAGACACGGTATCAATGCTGAATATGTTTCAGAGTTTGCCAAAGATAAGGTATATGAAAATAATGGTGAGATATTTAAGCATCAGGAATACATTTTTGGTAAACAGTCATTCAAAATGGGACGTGTGAAAGATAAGGTACAAGTTATAATTGTTGACTCTCCTTTAATATTAAGTGCTGTATATAACACTGACGAAGTGTTGGGAGAAGATTTTAATAAGACTGTACTGAATGTATTTAATTCATACAATAATAGAAATTATCTACTCACAAGATATCATTCTTATGAAAACGAAGGAAGATTCCAGAATGAAGACGAAGCAAAAGAAGTGAGAAAAGAAATTATTGATAAGTTAAATCAGTACAATATTAAATATAAAAAGATTGCTTCTACAGAATCAAATTGTAAATACATAGTAGAAGAAGTTATGGAGGAAATTAGAAATGAACAGTAAAGGACATTTATTGATTAGTTTAGGAAAATCAGCAATCAGAGTAATTGGTGGTGTAATTACACTTGTCAATGGATCAGTTATCCCTCTTGCAATTGGTATTGTGTTGGCAGAAGTTGGTGGAGTGTTAGAAGAATTAGTCGATAAGAGATAAATAAAAGTAACAAGAATCTTCTGTTTCATGAATTTAAATATTAGGAGGAAGAAAAATGGATAAAAAAGAATATTGTTATTGTGAAGATTATTGTCCTATTTATCAAGTAATTGATAATTATAATTGGAGCCACAAAGAAAAAATTTATTGTACAGAAGATATGTGTTTGTATTTAACAGAAACAGTAAGAAAAAACATGAGATTGGAACAATAAAGATATTATTACTAATATTCATGGCAGTGTTTATTTATAAAGAATTTTTATAGGAGGAATAAGATTTGAAAACAATTTTTAATTGGTTTGGTGATGATTGGAAAAGAGTAAAGAATCATTGTAGAACCACAGATAATAAAGATTTTACAGAGAATGAAACAACAGATACTTTTAAAAAGAAGTTGCTTATATCTGAACATTCGCCAATTAGGTTACTTGAATTTGATTGGTCATGGAAGAATATTTATTACTGGTTAAGTCAGGAGTGGGCAAGACATAAATGGGAGAAATTTATTAGTTCGCAAAGAGATGATAGATTAATTGACGATACTCCACGAGGAAAGAAACCACAAGATGCATTGGTTAATTTTGATGGTTATGCTAATATGCAAAACCTTATTGATAGTTGGAGAAAAAGATTGTGTGGCAATGCTACACCAGAAGCAGTTGAATTGGCAGAAGATTTCAAAGTTGAATTGCATAAGACACATCCTTATGAATCAGATGTGTTAGTTCCTAATTGTATTTATCGTGCAGGTTGCCCTGAGTTTGGTTGTTGTGGAAAGATTGCTGAATTTATAAAATGGGCAAAGGATAATAATAAGGAAATTAATTGGCTTAATATTCAAAATAGATATGATTTATACAATGAATGGTTTTATGAAGTACATAAGTAATTGTTCATTTCAATGGGAGGATAATAGAAAATGAAGAAGAAAATAATTGGAATAATTCTCATGATTTGTTTGCTGTTTAGTCTAACTGGTTGTAGAACAGCAGACATAGTAAACCATAATCTATCAAAGGATGGAGACGAATTTAATTTGTACAGAAAGATCACTGTGACTAACGCAAGAACTGACACTATTATGTTGGAAGCTGAAGGTTATATGAGCCTTAGTAATAATAGTAACAATGAGCTAGTAGTTACAATCAAGACAGGCGAAGATACATATTATAAAGATTATATCTACTTAAATGATTGGACATGCTATGTTATGGAACAGACAGAACCGACAAGCACAGATAAGTATCATTATCAGTTAGTGTTCTATCCAGAAAGAGTTATTCCAGATGTTGAAGTTAAATAGAAATAAGTGAGGTGATTAAAATTAGAAGTCTAGCACGAATAGATAAGTTTACGGCAGAACTTAATAGAATATGGAAGAAATATTTTCCTGATTGGAGATATTGTCAGCTCATGATGAATTTTCTTGGATGGATCGCACACGAAAAGAAACTAGATCCGTTTTTTATTGAGGAGAATAAAGCAATTACATATTTAAAGGAGTATTGTGGAGAGGAGGCAGATGATAATGGACAAGTTTGATATAGCACGAAGAGTCAGATTGTTGAATGAAGCGTCTGATGCATATTACAATACAGGTAATCCTATTATGAGTGATAGCCAGTTTGATCAGTTATTAGACGAACTTAAAGAATGGGAAGATGAGACTGGAATAGTATTGTCTAATAGCCCAACACAGAATGTTGGTGCAGCAATTCTTGACAGCATCAACGAAGTGACACATACTGTTCCGATGTTATCTCTTGATAAGGTTCATTCAGTTGAAGAAATTGAAAAATTTTCAGGCGGTAATCAGCATGAACTTGTTGCTTCTGTAAAACTTGATGGAATTTCCTGTAGGCTTACTTATCAAGATGGAGAATTAATTAGGGCAGAATCGAGAGGAAATGGCATAGTTGGATCTGATATTACCGAGCATGTAAAGCAATTTAAAAATATTCCATTACATATCAATAAGGAAGGGACTTATGTAATTGATGGTGAAGCATTGATAAAACTTGATGATTTTGCCGAGATTAATAAAAATGGAGAGTTTAAGAATAGTCGCAATCTTACAGCAGGTACATTATCAAGCCTTGATACATCAGTTGTGAAAGAGAGAAGATTATCCTGGTATGCATGGAAAGTTATTGAGGGAGCAGAGCCTGATGTTGATGATAATTCATTTTATGATACTTTAAAAGAAGCAACATTGCTTGGATTTGATGTCGTTCCTCATTCGGCAACATTTATATGTATTGGGAATATGTGCCAGAAAATGATTAACACAATGTTAAAATATGCACATGATCTTTGTTTGCCTCAAGATGGTGTTGTATTTAGATTTGATGATCTTAAATATGGCGAATCCTTGGGACGAACTTCACATCATTTTAGGGGAGCAACGGCTTGGAAAGCACCAAATAATTCAATAGAAACAACTCTAAAAAGAATTGATTTTACTATGGGTAAGACAGGTATATTAACTCCTGTAGCTGTATTTGAGCCTGTAGAAATAGAAGACACAATTGTGGAGAAGGCATCATTACATAACATTTCAGTTATGAGGGATGTCATGGGTGCTCCTTGGGTTGGGCAAAAAATCGGAGTATGTAAGTCTAACCTGATAATTCCTCAAGTAAAATGGGCAGAAGTAGGTGTAAAAAGTGTAAATAAAAGATATATAAAAATTCCAGATAAATGTCCTATTTGTGGTCAACCAACAGAAATTAGAAAAGATAATGATTCACAGGTATTGATGTGTACCAATGATAATTGTAAAGGTAAATTACTTGGTAAGCTTACACACGCAGTATCCAAAGCTGCACTTAACATTGATGGATTCTCAGAAGCATCAATAAATAAATTAATTGATCTAGGATTACTTAATTCAATACAGGACATATACCATTTGTCAGATCACAAGAAAGAACTAGAATCTCTTGATGGTTTCGGTAAAAAATCTATTGAAAAACTTCTTAATTCTATCGAGAAATCTCGTACTACTAATCTTCAGCGTTTCCTTTATGCACTTTCAATCCCACTTTTAGGAAAATCAGCCAGCAAAGACATAGCCGAATTTTGTGATTATAATTTTGATGTATTTGTTGACAATGTACAGGTTGATGGAAAAAGTTCATTTACAGCCATTAGTGGCATTGGTGAAACGTTAGGGCAATCTATCATAGATTATTGGAACAAGAATGATTTAAAGATAATTGATTTATCAAAAGAATTTATTTTTGAATTCGAAGAACCTATTTGTCATACGTCAAATAATAAATTATTAGACGGTTTGATATTTGTTATAACTGGCTCACTCGAACATTATTCCAACCGTGATGCTCTTAAATCAGAAATAGAATCTTATGGTGGCAAAGTATCTGGATCTATCTCAAGTAAGACTTCATATCTTATAAATAACGATGTGAATTCTACATCATCCAAGAACAAGAAGGCTCAATCATTAAATATTCCTATTATATCAGAAGATCAGTTTATATCAATGATTTCATAAATTTTTCCAATTAAAAAAGAGAATATGTAAGTGGCACAAATAAATACAAAGGAAGTGAAGTAAATTAAACATTTTAGTTACAAGCGTATTTCTATAGGAGTGATAGCAGTGTTATATCTAGGTGTCTGTACTATGCATTATAACTATTTATCAATGAAAAATAAATGTGATGAATTGCAAATGGCATTAGATGTTAAGTCAGGATACATAATGGTACTTGAGAATACTATAGAGACGCAAAATGAAGAGAAGAAAGAAAAACTTAGAGAAGACAAGATGATTGCAGATTTATATATTGCACACACTGATATGGTAAACAAGCAATCCGAAGCCAATGCTTTAGTAGTCAAAACTGAGGATAATAAGGAAGATAATATTCAGGATGACGAGACTATGGTAGAGATTTTGAGTTCAGATTCTGAAGAAAATGAACTTATTGAAACTGTGTTTGAATCTGAAGAGTATTCAATACCTGTTTATGATGGTTCAGTATTAACTGCATCAAGTGGTGTTAATTATTATGGTTCTCAACGAGAGACATATTATAACCTTGATATGTCAGGTTGCGTAAATATTATGCGTAGTATAGGAAATACAGACGAGTATTGGGTGAGAGAAGATGGTTGCAAAATGCTTGGTAATTATATTATGTGCGCAGCTAATCTTAATGTACATCCTCGTGGATCATTAGTTGAGACAAGTCTTGGTACTGCAATCGTGGTAGATACTGGTGGATTTGCTGATAATGATCCGTATCAAATTGATATAGCAGTTACATGGTAATAAGGAGGGAAAAATGCATACAGTTTTTTGTATTATTGGTAGAACTGCATCTGGTAAGTCAACTATTGTTAATGCAGTTGCCAAAGATTTGAATTTGAAAATTCTAAAGTCATATACGACAAGAGCAAGAAGGCAGAGTGAGATAGGAGATAATTGTGACCATACATTTATCAATGCTGATGATGTAGATAAGTATAGAGATGATATGGTGGCATATACAGAAAGAGCAGGTTATTGTTCATTTGCCACTAAGGAGCAATTGATGAACAGTGATATATACATTATCAATCCAAGCGGTTTTTCAGATTTAATTGAATCTACAAAGAACATTCCCAACCTTCGATTAGTAGATATATGGATTGATTGTGATTCAGACCAATTAATCGCTCGTTCCAAAAGCCGTTCAAATTCTGACAATTGGAAGGAAAACTATGATAAGGAAGAGACGGAATTTACAAAAATATATCCAAATATAGATTATGACAAGTCATGGTATGTTGATAACAATCAATATATATCGGCAGCAATTAATCATATGAAGCAAATTATAATAGTCATGAAACATGAAGAAATCTGAGGCAAAAGAAAATGTTTAAAACTTTTTGTAAACATAAAAATTATCGAATAATTGAATGTAAGAAAAATGAAAAGACATACAAGTGTCAATGTATTAAGTGTGGGACACAATTTGACCTGTCCAAAGCAGTCGATGAGATGTATGAAATAAATCAAATAGTGAGGTTGTATTAAAAGTGAGTATAGAAATGATTAATGATACCTATGTGATAGACATCAATAGTATCGAAAAAGCAAAGAAATTAAATGAGATTGCGCTGAGTTATGAGGAAGATATAGATATTTTAAAAGATAGGTATGTCATTGATGCTAAATCAATACTTGGAATATTTAGCTTAGATATATCTCAGCCGTTGAAGATAAGAATACATACCGATAATGAAGATGTATTATCCAAATTTTACAAAGATTTACTTGATCTGATTGTGAGGTGATTAATATAAGGAAACTTTATGTAGATTTCGATGGGTGCGTGGTTAACACTATCGCAGCTATATGTCAGATGTATAATGAAGATTTTAAATATTACAAAGATTATAAACCTGTTAAATGGTGGGAAGTTGAGACATGGAATTTTGAAGAGTGTAATTGTGCCAAGCCTGAATACATAAATACATATTTTAATCAACCAAGATTTTTTAAATATATCACTTATATGGATTGGGCGAAGGAGATATTGGATGAATTGAAAGAAACTTATAAGATAAGTATTGTTTCTGCTGGTTATAGTCCAAATCTATATGGCAAATCAATTTGGGTTAAGGAGAATTTACCTTATTGCGATTTTATAGGTGTAAATCTAAAGCAGTATACAGATAAGAGTCACATTGATATGCAAGATGGTATATTTATTGACGATTCGTATAATAATCTAATTACGTCAAATGCCATGTTCAATATTGGTTTTGGTGATGAATATGTTTGGAATACAAATTGGAAAGGTGTCAGATGTAATAATTGGCACGATGTAAGAGATTTTTTACAAGGAGGAAATATTAATTAGTGAGCATTATGACAAGCCACGAGTTAGCGCAAGAGCTGTTAAGTAGACCTGATGGTTATATCAGTGCAAAAACTTATGACAATAGAGAATATAAGATTAGTAGTTATCAGAGGATAGCCACTGATGCTAATTATGATGATACATTGCGCTACTGGACACTGAATCTCAGCGAGTGCAGTGGAAATATTATATAGGAGGACAAATTTATGTATTGTTATCAGATGGTCGGATTAGCCGACCAAAATGGAAAAACCTATGAGTGTGAGTATGGCACTTACAACAAGGAGAATGGTTTCCAGATTAAGAATTTTGGAGTAAGTAATGATTTTGAAGATATGTTATATGATCTTTTTCACAAAGATATGTGGTCACTCAAGATTGAAGAAAAGGTTATGACCAAGGAAGAGATTGAAAAGGCTCTTGGCTACAAGATTAAGATTAAAGGTGAAGATGAGAAAAATGTTAATAAGAACAATAATATGTGCAAAAGAGCTGGATTATTTGCAGATGATGACATATTTTCCTTCATTTTCAAGTAAAATGAAAGGTTGATTTCTTGTGAAGTCAAGAAAGGAGATAAAATTTGAAAGTAATTAAGAGAGATTGTTCAGAAGTTGATTTTGACAAAACAAAGATTTCTTCTGCAATTTTAAAGGCTATGAAAAACGGATCGGGTATTATCAAACCGAAGGTTGCTGAAGATATTGCGAATGAGATTGAAACTGAGTATATCGACAAAGATGAGTTGAGTGTATCAGATATAGAGACAATAGTATTTGATAAACTAATTTCAAAGAAGCAGAGATTAACAGCAAAAGCATATGAGGGGTATAGAAGTATTCGTGAATTCCAGAGAGAGAACGAGAATACAATAGACATAGAAATAACAGAACTATTAAGTGGAGAGAGTGATTATTGGAATAATGAAAACTCCAATAAAAACCCAAGACTTAATACAACACAGAGAGATTATTTAGCAGGAATAGTAAGCAAAGATGCTTCAAGACGATATATTTTGCCACCTGAGATTGTACAGGCTCATGATGATGGTTTAATTCATGTACATGATCTTGACTATCTTATTCAATATATGAATAACTGCTGTCTTATCAATCTTGAGGATATGTTGCAGAACGGAACTATAATAAGCGAGACTATGATTGAAAAACCACACAGTTTCTCAACTGCATGTACAGTCGCAACTCAGATTATAGCACAGGTTGCTTCAAGTCAGTATGGAGGGCAGAGCATTTCTTTGGCACATCTTGCCCCATTTGTAGACATTTCAAGACAGAAAATCCGTAAAGAGTTAAATGAAGAAATTAGTTTGTTGGGATGTATAAGAGGGGCAATCTTAGAAGAGGACTTTGATACAGTTGTTGAAAAAAGATTAAAGAAAGAAATTGAAAAAGGAATTCAAACAATTCAGTATCAGATTACGACTCTCATGACGACAAATGGACAAGCTCCATTTATTACATTATTTATGTATCTCAACGAAGCGCATAATCAGAGAGAAAAAGATGATTTAGCTATGCTAATTGAAGAAGAACTTCGTCAGAGTTATCTTGGTGTAAAGAATGAAGGAGGCGTTTATATTACACCAGCTTTCCCAAAAGTTATCTATGTACTTCAGGAAGATAATATTCATGAAGGAGATAAATATTGGTATCTTACTGAGATGGCGGCTAAATGCTCTATGAAAAGGTTAACTCCTGACTATATCTCAGAAAAGATTATGAAAGAGATGAAAAATGGTAATTGCTATCCTGTAATGGGGTGTAGAAGTGCTTTAACAGTATGGCATGATGAGAATGGTAAACCAAAATTCTATGGAAGATTTAATACTGGTGTCGTAACGGTCTCATTACCAGATATTGCGTTATCATCAGGTGGGGATATTGATGAATTTTGGAAAATCTTTGATGAACGCACAGAGTTATGTCATAAAGCATTAAAAATTAGACATAAGAGATTACGTGGAACAAAATCTGATGTTGCCCCTATTCTTTGGCAGAATGGTGCATTTGCAAGACTTAAAAAGGGTGAATCCATTGATCAGTTACTTTTTGGTGGTTATTCAACCTTGTCACTTGGCTACGCAGGTCTAGCAGAATGTGTGAAATATATGACAGGTCACTATCATTGTGATGAAGGGATTGGAGAGAAGTTTGGTCTGGAAGTAATGCAAGCATTGAATGATAAATGTTCCCAGTGGAGAGCAGAAGAAAACATTGATTATAGCTTATATGGCACACCTTTAGAGGCGACCACGGAAAAGTTTGCAAAGAAACTTAAAGAAAGATTTGGCGTTATTAAAGATGTTACGGATCGTACATATATTACAAATTCTTATCATATTCCAGTTTTTATAAACATTGACGCATTTGAGAAGCTTCGTATCGAAGCAAAATTCCAGAGACTAAGCCCAGGAGGAAGTATTTCATATATAGAATGTCCAAATATGGAAAATAACATTCCTGCTGTACTTGAAGTAATAAAATTTATTTACAACAATAATATGTATGCCGAACTGAATACCAAGAGTGATTATTGTCAGAAATGTGGATGGGATAAAGAAATCAAGCTTATTGATGAAGACGGAAAGCTGGTATGGGAATGTCCTAACTGTGGTAATAGAGATGTAAGAACTATGGATATTACTCGTAGAACTTGCGGATATAAAGGAACAGCACGTAATGGATGGAATCAGGGTAGACTTGGTGATATTCATGATAGAGTACCACACCTTGACGATATCGAGGAGGGATAGTATGAGATATGCAAGTATGCGCAATCTTGATATTTCCAATGGAGAGGGAGTTGGCGTCTCCCTCTTCGTTCAAGGATGTCCGTTCCACTGTAAGAATTGTTTCAACTCTGAGACATGGGATTTTAATGGTGGCAAAGAGTGGACAGAAGAAATAAGAGAAAAGTTTATAAAACTGATTGACAGACCATATATTAAACGAGTTTCATTTCTTGGTGGCGAATGTTTAGCTGAACAAAATCTTGATGAAGTTCTATCTCTTGTTAAAGAAATTAACAGAAGATTCCCAGACAAAATAATTTGGTTATATACAGGATACATCTTTGAACAATGTAGACCATTCTCAGAAGATGGATTATTACCTGGCAGTAATTTTGCACCACATTTACAAGAAATATTAGAGAAGCGTTGGGAAATAATAGGCAATGTAGATGTACTTGTAGATGGAGAATATATAGATGAGCAGAAAGATCTCACATTGAAATTCAAAGGCTCAAAAAATCAAAGAGTCATTGACATACAGAAATCTCTTGCTCAGAATAAAATAATTTTATATTGCGACTGAAAGGAGTTTTAACATGATAACAGCAACAATTTCATTTGTAGTGGGAGTATTTGTAGGCGGTACACTAATGGCGTTCTGCAATGCAGCGTCACACCGAGACAACATCAGATATCCAGACAGCAAAGAAAAGGAGTGGGGGTAATTAATGTCATATTTAACAGACAAATTCAAGGGTATTTATCGCCTGAAAGTACCTATAGACAAGAATACAAATGATTTCCCACGAAAACCAAACGGTCAATATGAGGATATAGATATGTATATATCCTGTCAACACGGCAATATGATATTCCATGATATCGGCAGTACATTACTAGCTTATATTCCAAGTCTTCAACGTGGACATAATATCATCAATACTATCCAAGAAGAAAATCTTGGTAATATATACGATATAGAAGAAAGTGATTCAGAAGTTCTTTTTAAATTCAAATATGCCGATTCTGGCAAGATTATTCCATTACTAAAACCACGAACAAGTGGATCAAATATCAGTCCATTTTCAAGTAGGAATTTGCCACAAAATAAGGATTATAGGATACCAGACGAAGACTTAATCAAATACAAAAATATTATTGAAAAAATCCCATCAGAGCGCATTTTAACCGTTTCTCACACCACAAATAGTTTCATTAAATCGCTGGCTAATAGAAAAAAGCCTCTTGATAGCATTAAAGCTGATATGAAGTTAAAGGGGTTGCGTAGCAAAGAGTATATACATTCTATTGGATTATGGGATAAGTATATAAAATATTTGGAGAAGAATATAGAATAAGGAGAAAATAAAAAATGGAGACAATTAAGATAAAATATTTTGACAATGAGATAGATAAGATAGAAAAGATAAGTAAGGGCGATTGGATTGATCTTCGTGCAGCAGAAACAATGGGAATACCAAGAGGAACATTTGCCCTTATTCCTCTTGGTATAGGAATGAAGCTTCCTGATGGATATGAAGCTAATATTGTACCAAGAAGTAGTACATATAAGAATTTTAAGATATTACAGACAAATTGTTTTGCAGTTATTGATAATTCTTATTCAGGTGATAATGATCAATGGATGTTACCAGTAGTTGCATTAGATGACACAATAATTCACAAAAACGATAGAATCTGTCAGTTCCGCATAAATAAGGTTCAGCCAAATATTGAGTTTGAGGAAGTTAAACATCTTGATGATACTGATAGAGGTGGTATTGGATCGACAGGTAGGGTATAAGTATGGAAGACAAAGATATTCTTACGCAACAGGACTTGTATGAATATTTTCCGTTAGGTAAAACAACCATACAAAAAATGTTACAGCAGAAAATTATTCCTGCAACAAAAATAGGAAGAAATTATTTTATTACTCGGCGAAAACTTCTTATATGGTTAGATGAAAATGCAGGAAAAGAGTTAAATATTGATTAAAATTACAAAGTGATGTATTCTAATACCAAGTTGGAATGCATCACTTTTTTAAAGAAATGTAGGTGCATTATTATGATAATTAAAGCAACAAAAGTAAAAGATATGACATTTTTCCAAAGAGATAATGGCTCATATCAATCAAAAGTCACTATTAATGGGAAACGAAAAACATTTTACGGTAAAACGAAAAATGAGGTGAGGCTAAAATATCAAGAATATTTACACGAATTAGAAACTAATAACAGCAGATTACAGTCAGATGATCTTACTTTAAATGAATATATTGAGTATTGGTTGCCAACTTATAAACTCAGAACTATTGAACCATCATCTTATGATAAGTTAGAACGAGTATATAATAATCAAATTCATAATACAATAGGGAGAAAACATCTGAGAGAAATTACAACTGAAGACATTCAATCATTGATAGATAATTATGCCAGTCCAAAAGATGATAAAACCACTCCTCTTGCTAAATCAGGATTGAAAAGAACTCGCCAACTTATTAACCAATGCTATGAAAAGGCAGTTCAGGAAAAGAGAGTTGAAATAAATCCATGTAAAGACGTATTCATTCCAAAGGATATTTTTATTGATATAAAAACAAAGGAACAATTTTCATTAGATTATGATGAAATGGAGGAACTTAAAAAACTTTGCTTGACAAAAAATAAAACGGCCAAACAAGACACGTATAAATATCGTGACGGATTAGTATTAATGATTATCCTCAATACAGGTCTTAGATGTGGAGAAATGTTAGCTTTAGAATGGTCGGACGTAGACCTTAAAAATAAGACGTTGAATATTAATAAGATAATTCAAAATAAAGTTGTAGATCGTACAGACAAGAATCATAAAAGAGTAGATAAAGTTAAAGACGGTTCAAAAACTCCTTGTGGAAGAAGAATAATTCCTATTAATGATAATATTGTATTTTATTTTAAAGAGATACAAAAAAATAATGATCTATTAGGGATTGATTCTAATTATGTTGTTTGTACTAGAACAGGTACTAGACAAACTCATAGGAATTTACTTCGCAGCCTCAGAAGAATAGTAGAGTGTGGAACTATAATTCCAAAAGAAACAACTCTGCACACATTACGACACACTTTTGGTTCTACACTAATCCGTAAAGGGGTTGCAATAGAGATAGTAAGTAAACTTATGGGACATGCTAATATAATGGTAACATACAATAAATATATTCATGTAATTAATGAAGAAAAAGCTAAAGCAATGGAACTTGTAAATATTATTTAATGTAAAAAAGTGGGTTGTTTTTGGGTTGCGAATAAAAAACGAGACTCAGAACCCTAGTAGAATCAAGGAATAGAGGAGTCTGACAAAGGGTTCGACTCCCGCCAGCTCCAGTAATTTTAAACCCTAGTAAATAAGCCGTTTTCAAGGGTTTAAGCCATTTGTAGGATTTGAAAAGTGGGTTGTTTAACCCACTTCAAACCAAGTGAAACCACTTCAAACCAACTAAAGTGGGTTGCAAAGTGGGTTGCAAAAATTAGACAGAAATGATGCATTACCAACTTATAGTTTTAATCAAAATCGTAAAAAAATGGGAGCACAGAAATTAATCTGTACTCCCATAAATTTTATCCAATTACAATATCTAACTCTTATATCCGTATCCAATCATGGCTGTCGGATTATATGTAATCTGAACATTGCACTTTAAATTACTCTTGATTTTATTTTTGACTTCTTCATCATCACTCTGATAGGTATTAACTAGTCTCGGTAGAATAAAATTACAATCTTTACCTAACTCATGTACGGTTCTGCTACTGGTCACAAGCTGAGTATTCCCTTTGACATATATCTTTTCATCAGAAGTACAATTCTTCACTGTAAATTCTCTATCCAGTGTATACAATTTAGTATCAGGATTATAGTAATATGTATTAAACTTCAAATCACCAGTTTCCTTAACCGTAATAATATAGTCTGCATCAATATATCCATATACATCAGAAGTGAATACAATATCACTTTCAAGAGTGTCTGATAGCCCTATATTGAATGATTCATTTTCCTGTAGAGCATAAGGTGTATTTGCTGTAAACGTTAAATTAAAGCCAATTATAATGTTATTAAGCATTACTTGTTTGCATGTAAATGTACCGATCCAATAGATATCCTCGTAACCTTCAGCGTTGATTTTAAATTTCTTATTTCTCAGACTTAACCACTTTTGTATTTTTCTAGCCTGCTCAACAGATATATTCATATCTTTATAATTACCACAAGGATTTAAACATATCGAAAGTGGAAGAGTAAATGGGTCATCATAAGAAGTAGAATATAAATTGAATTTATTCGATCCTGACGGCTTCTCCTGGTTCAACGTTACGTCAGCACCAGATGATACTTCAACTGTTCCTGATGAACTATCAAAATTACAACAGATACATCCAAATTCAGATATTTTTTTTCCGTTAAATGTAAAATCTAATATATTCATGATTCACCTCTCTTATGAAATACAAAGTGCTCTAAGGTATGAGTTAGATACAGAAACTGATCCACTGGTAGATTGAAGTGCCTCTAAAACAAAGGTAAGATTAGTTGTTCCCGTTATTTTTATAATTTGAACTGTTTGAACTGAGTAACTTGCACTTCCATTAGCAACCGCACCAATTATCGTATTAGGATAGTATACATTACTTGTTGTATTATGTAATCTAACAGCTCTACGTCCTCCCGTAGCACTATTAAAAATAATTGTTCCTACTATAATATAACTTCCAGGTGTTAATGTTAAAGATGATTTTAAAGTTGTCCATGTATTCGATTTACAAGATACTGAAGTAGACGAATTACTTTCTTGCAAATTACCAATTAGATTATCGTTGTGATATATATTATTATTGAATTTTACAGATTTATCACAATATATACCATAATTTAAATCAATAGGATTAGGTAAATCTGATAAATCGCCTATATGCATATGTCTTGTTACGCAATTTTGAACATATAATTGAAAATTGTTATAATTATCAGAAGAACCTGTATTGTTATTATTAACCCTAGAACGTATATATATACGTTTTTTGTCTTGCGATGATACTTGAATACCATTGTTACCAAGAATGCAATATCCATTAAGACTTCCTGTTTCGAGTGTACTACCTTGTATATGAATTTGACCATTTGCTCTTATATCAATTATTCTTGAAGTTTTTCCATCTTTAGAAGTAATATCTGAATAAATAAATCCTTGATCACTGTAAATATTACTTTGATTAGTGGTGCTTGCACCTAAAACATTTTTAATTCCAATTGAATATAAATTATCATTATATTTACTATATCCTTGAATTGTATCATTTATTACCCATCCACCAATAGTACCTGAAGTCGCTGTGACGTTGCCTGAAATTGACAAACTTTGCCCATCCCATACTAATTTGCCACTACCATAATTGAACGTACCTTTATTAAGGTTAATCCATCCGTTAGTACCAACAAGATTCTCAGTTGTAATCTTACCAACCGTAATACTATTAGCACCAATTCTATCTGCGCTAAGTGTTCCCGATGTTATATTACTTGCATTGACAGATGTAATATTTGCGCTCGCTACTTTCAAAACACCGTTCTCGATCTTACAACCTCCAATAGTACCCCCTGTAGCAGTGATACTGCTAGTCATAACTCCTCCATTATGTCCAACTCTAAATACTGCATTACTATCACTTGCGCCATTTTTACTGTTAGTTTCACCAGCCCAAAATGCCCATTTACCTATGTTAGAAGACATGCCAGTTTTATTACTAACATATAACGAATCAGAAGTAAGAACCCAGCCGCCAATCTTACCAGCAGTTGCTTGAATATCTTTTGTGTATAAAGTACCTGCACGAGTCACCCTAAATTTAGCAGTGTTACTTGTAGATCCACCAGCCCAAAAAGCCCAATTAGCCTCAGTCGCACTAAGTCCAACTGTTTCATCAGATGACTGTAGAAACATAGAATCAAGATTAAATGAACCAATTTTACCTTTTTCAGATGTTATTGTACCGCTTATATTTGCATTACTTGCATACAAATCACCACTTGTAGTAACACCAAACTTAGAACCTGCTGTAAAGCACCAACCATTAATAGTAGATGAACCACCAACAGATTTGGCTGTATCAGTGCCCGTACATACTAATACCGATTTATCTGTTCCCCAAGTTCCATTATGTAATGAATTGGCATCAAGTTTAAATCCACCGATAGTTCCAGAATTACTTATAATAGTACCATTTAAGTATACATTATCTGCATATAATCCATAACCGTTGCAACTAATACTAATTCCATTAAGAGTAGTAGATAGCCCTTCAAGATAACCAAGTCTTACACTTGGGACAGTATATACTGTGTCAGGATCAGAGCTTGATTTACTACCCCAAATATCAAGGTATGGTGCAGCATTTGTACTGCCTGTAGCTGACATCCTAATGCCGACAGGGGAGTATACATTCTCAGTAGTTGAACCAATCTTTTTACCATATCTTTGATAGAGCATGATATTAATCTCGTCAAATGAAGCATTGTTTTTCGCTGTAGAAAAATGATTAGCAATTGAAGAATCCACTACAACATCAATAGCCATTGTATATTGGTCGGTATTTAATGTTTTAGTCATAGTACCATCACCCTTTATGACAATACCATCAATCTTACTCTGAATCTTTATTTTTGAACCTTCTGCCCACTTAACACCTTGTATCGTACTTGATGTAATTGCTTTTTCATCTTTAATTGATATACTAATAGTCGTGCTATCTTTCTTTTTTACATTTACAATAGTTGTTGAGGCTTTCTGTATATATATAGTTGGTGATACACAAAATTCACCACCTAGGTCTTGAATAGTTCGGATTTCCTGTTGATAAGCTACAAGTTTACCATTAACCGTTACATTGGTTGCTGTGATATTATTAGCAGCGAGAGAGTTATTGATTGTGACTGGAACGGTAAACTTGGCAGAAGATTGATTAAATAGTACCTTATCTCCATTATTACCCAGCTGAAATGCATTGTCGGTTCTAATTATACTCTTGCCGAAAAATATACCTGATGTTAACCAAGATTCAACATAACCATCATTTATTCCTAACCAGTTATAACCATAGTCTCTGATAACCACTTTCCCATTAATAGATATCTTACCATTAGCTTGTGAATTACCTACATTCAACGTACCAGTAGTAGTAGCATTACCATTAACCGTCAGTCCACTTGTTGTTATACTCGTTGCTGTGAAATTAGTAGCACTCAATGTCTTAACGCTTAATGAATTTCCAACACTTATATCATTACAAAAAAGCTTGCCCAGTAATCTACTAGATCCTGTGACAAGCAAATTTCCTAATTGTGCCAAGCAAAATCACTCCTTTCTGAGAGAGCGATATTACTCGCCCTCCGTTGTATTTTCATCTTCCTCATCATCTACCTTATCCATAAATGACAGCATCTCTATATCATCCATATTGAGTCCACAGTCATCAGGTAGAGTCTCGTACATTGAATCCATATCAAATGTAGTAATAGTCACCTGTGTCTTATCTCTAAGCACTTCCTGAAGCTTCTTATCGCACTCAGCAAGCTCATTCTGATATTCCTCTCTGAACTCTTCCTTAACATTTACATTCTTCTGACCGTTCTCTTCAACTTCCTCAGTTTTACCATCAGCAACATACTTGTCGCCAAGTGACTGCAAGAGATCTCTCTTCATCTCCATAAAACTCTCATAAGTCTTACCGATTTCCTTAATATTTGTTCTAAGAGCAAGCTGTACCTGAAATGGAAGAGAGTTAAACTTGTTTCTATCAGCCTGTCTACTCTGTGTATACCATTCAGCTACGTTAATGAGTTCAATGTTGTAAAATTCCTTTGTTGTAATCTTCTTATTAAATGACATAATAAATTCTCCTTTTTCTCAACTAAAATTAGGGCATATAACAGCCCATTAACTTATTCTCCATACGGTCTGAATATATGTCCAAACACGACATAGTAAGGTTTATTCTCATCATGAAGTACCTTATACTCAAACCAATCCAATATAAAAATTGATATACATACAATCACAAACCAAGCACAACAAAAGAGGACATTGAGTTGATTCTGTGCAAATGTTCCCCAAAGTCCTCTATAATCCCATACCGTAAAATCTTGATTGAATGTAATGCCAAATAAATATTCCAACATGATAGAAGTTAAGCCACCAAATAATATTTGCCAGACTAAATCCATATCATATGTGAACATATTGTTGTACTGTGAAATGATAATTCCCACAATAAAAGCGAGTATGAACATCGTCCAATGTGTCCAACCTCGCCATAAAATTTCTAAACTGCAATATATAAAGCCAGATACTATGCCAATGCTAATTAGCTGTAGTATCTTCTGTAGAAGTTTCTGTATTTTCGCCATCTGAATCACCACTTTCTGATGTAGATGTGTCTGTATCAGGTGTATTATCTGAGCCATCTGTAGTTCCTGAGCCACCCATAAATCCAGCAATAAGTCCCTGTATAATTTCAAGCGTATTAGCTATAATCTCATTATACTGTGCCTGATATGATTCATTAAGAGGTGTGTCATATGTATAAGACATAATTGTATCTCTGTCTGTTTCTCCGTCTAACTGCACACGAAGTAGATTACATTTAGTAGTTTCCTGAGTAATTTTTAACTGCATTTGTAAATAGAGTGAGATGATTACCTTGGCAGGAAACATACGGCATTCGTTACCATTTGAGTGATATGGAAGATATTCAACTGCTGGATTCTGCATTGCAGTCAAACAGAGAGAAGAGATATTGTTCTGATCATGTTGTTCAAGGCTGAATGTCTCTGTGCCCTTATCTGTTTCTATTTGTACACCCTTTGATATTTCTGCTGTACAGGTATCATTAAGAATACCTTTCTTATATGTCTTAATTTCCTCGTCAGACATTGTATTAAAATCTATAACAGGATTAACAATATCCTGTAAACTCTGAACTTGTTCAGCAAGATTACTCTTTGTTAGTCTAACCGCCAAGCAATCTACAAATTGGTTCACATCTTCGTTGTACTGTGCCCCACAGTCTGTAATGTCAGAATATGTATCATATATTTCGTATAAGCCAACAGATATATCATTCTGGAATACCTGTATAGCTGTTATTTCCTTGAAATTCTCCTTAACTCCATGTAAGTAATCTGTCTGCAAATAGAGTACAGGATCATTCGCAAAATCCTGTGCAGAGAACTTCACAAGAGTATAAGTATCTTTGTTATTTACTAGAACGTAACTTCGCATTTAACGCTCCTTTCTGCATAATAAAAGAGCCTACCGAAGTAGACTCTATGTGTGTTAATTATTCTATTCTAAATTTCCCATATTTCATTACAAGTGATATAATCATTTGCAAGTCGCATTTTTATTTTATCTGATATGTAATATTTTTCGGAAATAATAATAGCATCTGAAATTCCAACAGAGCCTTTACCATTAGAATAGTCAAATCTTGTACTCAGTCCTAACGTCTTAATCTCTGAATTTGTTACAATAAATGAGGTTACATATTTATAACTTCCAGTAGTTGCAGATAATACTAATTCTTTCAAATTTTTATAATTATTCAAAGCATTGGTCATTGCATTACTATAGTTCCAACCACCATTTTGTGAGCCTTGAAACCATGCATTAAATGTTCCAGAAGTATTGGAAGTATCAAATCCAGACCAAAATACTGTGCATTCTATAAAATATTTTACATTTGTCTCAACTGAGATTGTTCGTTGTGGCATACATGAATTAACTCCCGTAGAAGGAGTATAAGAAATATTATCTTGTAGAGGAATCCCATTGGAATCACAAAAAATAGACATTGCTTTATATTCATATATATTATCAGAGATAATATTCCCTTGCTTAGTTATATTACTCATTCTTCAATTACCTCGCCAAGTAACATTAAATTTCCATTATTATCCACCGAGGCAGATGATTGATATAACTCAAGAATATCAGAATCAGAGAGGGCAGTAGTATAGATGCGGAAATCAACCATTGAGCACTCGTCTGTTTCAGTAGAAGAATGATTATTATATAATGAATTTCCTAAATATACTACAGGCATATAAACACTACCATTTGAACCATAAGTCTTAGTACTTATTAAACTACCATTTTTATATGTCTTAATAGTTGTTCCTGTATAAACATAGCTCACAAAACTCCATTCATTAGGAGTAAATTCTATAGGTTGAAAATCTCCCCAATGATTTTCTGTATCTGATCGTACTATTGCTGAATATTTTTTTTCAGAATCTCTCCAACTCCCAGCTCCATTTACCGTCCAATTATTAAATGTTCCCCATGCAAAATGTTGAGAAGAAGTATTTTCAGGTATTTTTATCCAATAAGATATAGTAAATTCTTTAAAATATACTCTAAAACCATCATTCTTGATATAACCAGTCTGATTGAAGTCGTATGCACCTTTGTATCTAGGTGTATTATTATCCCATAAAATGTTACCTTCAACACTACCGTTATTACAATATCCGCTTGTATCATAAATCACATTATCATAAAAAGAAGTGTCATCTTCAGGAGCTGGTGTCCAAGGTGTAGCAGTAGAAGATCTTTCCAGTTTTACATTTTTAAGCCGTGCTGTAAAACTTGCCTCAACATTTGCATTTGTATTGTAGAAAGATATTGTAGACTGTACCCCAACATTTGAAGATGCTTGCTGAGGAATAGTAACGGTTTGCTTTACATGATACCATTTATTTAATTCGCATCCGTTTTGCCCTACTACAGGTAAATTATGCAGAGTTACCGCTCTCCAAGCACCAGTTGCGGTTTCTCCACTTGGAGCACTAGTATATCTTTGCCCCATCCAAAATTCTCCCCTATTAGAACCTGTAGGAAAATTCCAAGCAATGTACATTATGTCATACGACCATGTGTATTTTTCGCCAACAGTATAATCACGACATCCATATACAAGTCCTCCACCAAGATCAATAATTGCATAAGTTTTTTTTGATTTTAAAGTGAACTCGCCATATTCGTCTGTTACGGTTGGAAAAATTTTGAAAAAACCTGCTTTCACGTTTCCTTTGCCATTTTTGATAAGATTCCTGCCACCAATTTTACCGTCAATTTCTCCAAGAGTGTAGTGGCAGACTAATCCTTTTGATATTTCCTTAACCTGGCGATCAGTTAGAGGGGTATTATATAACCTAAAATCATTTATTGAACAAAAAGACGGATACATACTTGCATCCTTAAATCTAAAACAACCTAATGTCAGTCCTACGGATTCAGTATATGTAGGAGTTACACCGCCATAAGTTATACTTTCATATAAGCTACCATTTTTATATATTCTAATATTTTTATCTCGTTTGACAAAAGCAATATGAATCCACTTAGATGCTTCACATGAAATACCCCATTCGCCACTTCCATATCTTATATTTATTTGAGTTGCTGATGCAAGACGTGCCCCATATCCATAAGAGCCATAATCAGCTCTACCAACAGAAAATATATACTGTTGAGCAGTTCCACTATAAACAGGCAAAACCCAACAAGCCCACGAAAAATTATTTGTATAATCAAATTCATGTGTGGTTTCAGTAAGAATAATCTTATAATCACCATTAAACTTGGCACATTTACCAATTTTACCCTCCTGCCAAGAAGTAGGTGCTCCATGTATCTTGATATCTGATAACCCTTGATTATTTATATTTCCGTCTAATGGCAACCAAATTTGTAATCCCAAAATCTATCACACTCCTTCATTTAAAAATGGGAGAGTAGCACCGTTTTCTACTCTCCTTAAAAACACATATGTCATTATGCAAAAACAAAGTTTAAGCATTGTAAATTGGCATCATACTCTAATGTACACTTATCACCAATCATTACTTTATTTGCGCTCATTTGCCCTTCAGAAGCGATTCCTCCCTTAACTTTCAGTGCGCCAGTGGTCTTACTGGTCGAAGCTGTGGCAGATGAAATCGTTATTTCTTTTGAGAAGGTTTTTACTCCTGATATGGTCTGTATTGTATCAATTGTAACATATTTAGATGTAATTACATTTCCTGCGCCATCTTGGGTTGCTTTAGTAGCGGAAGCAACAGATTGAGATCCAATATTTGCAGATGTAATTATAGTATTACCATTATGAGTAAAGAAACCACTTGAAGCTTGGGTAGTAAAATTAATACCCCAATAGTTAGATATATTTAACCAGTTATAGCCATTACTTGCCTTATATATACCTATTCCATACCAACTGCGTCCAGTAGCATTATTATCAGTAGATGAAGAAGTCCATCTAAGAATTTGAGATGCTGATGAAACTATAGTACCAGTCACGCTTCCACCAGTAAGAGGAAGATAGGTTGATGTAATGGTATTTCCATTCCCATCTTGAGTTGCCTTAGTAGCTGAATCAGCAGATGTAGCCTTAGTTGCGGTAGCAGCATTACCTGTTATACTAATTCCCCATGTGCCACTAGCTCCTGTACCGTCTTTTTTAGGAACATAATCAGTGTAATTATTACTTGATAAAACAGTTTTCCATGCTCCCCATGTACCAGCTTCTTGTCCACGTATCTGTAATTCTGGATTATTACCATTAGTAACTATTAATTGACTGTCATATCCTGCGGTATTATCCCAATAGAAATGTAAAATATGACCATCTTTCTTTGGTTTTGCAGTTTCCATTGTACTTGTTGCTTTAAATGTAGTTAATCCACCACTACCTGTAATGGGTATATTAGCACTTGTAGGACGATCACTATATAAATTAGCTAATAAATTAGCCTTTAAAGCATTGCCACCAACACTATTGCTTAGAGCATATTTTGTGCCTGAACTCAATGCATCAGTGATACCATATCCACTTAGCGTAGTAGGATTTGCGCCAGTAGTCACATGACCATAAGTATCAACAGTAACAGATTTATATGTACCAGCCTTTACACCACTTGTATTATGGGTAAGTGCAACCGTTTTATCTTTTCCAAGAGTTGCAGTTAGTACACCACTAGCAGTTACACCTGAGAAGTCAATTGTACCTCCACTTGAAACTTTAATAGAGTTTAATTTACTACGTTCGGCTTCTGTCATAAGACCAAGACCAGTTGAACCTATTGCAGTTTGAAGATTAGCCTTTGTAATGGCAATTGCATTGCTCGCACATGAATAATCCGTACCAGCAAGAGTTACCTTAGAAGCATAATTATGTGTGTGACCTGATACAGACGCTCCAATATCAGCAAGAGAAAATGATATATCTGCCGTTCCATCAAAGGATTTCTTAGCTGAACCAATTGTAATATTTCTAGCCGTTGTCAGTTTTGTCGCAGAAGAAACACTCTTAATTGAGTCAGCCGTATTATCTACATTACTAAGACCAACTTTAGATTTCGACAATGCAGGAATATCAGCTTCAACGAGTGTTCTAAATGTTGCCTTTCCATCTGATCCATTAGGAGCTGCAAGTACAGTATTTTTTGTTCGAGTACCTTGAGCACTATAAACATAAGTTTCCCAATCAGATATATTAGCCATAGTATGTGTGTGTGCAGATGGCGCAAATGTTTTTGGTTTATCGGTGATTCCATTCCAAGGAACATTCGATGCAGTTCCTTTCAAATTACCAATTAAACCATTGGCAAACCTAGCTACGCCACTAACAAGAAGTGTTCCTGCTGTAAGATCATCTACATCTACCGAACCACCAAATGATATGTTCTGACTAACTGAATCAAAATCTTGTCTAAGATATGTGTCTGAGATTATATTACCTGAACCATCCTGAGTAGCCTTTGTTGCACTTGCTACATTAAGAGTCAATGGATTTACCCATGATGGGGCAGAAGTACCACCACTCTGCAATATATAACCAGCAGTTCCAAGAGATAACTGCGATAATGTACTGCTTGCACTTGCATATATAATACCATTAACAGTCCAAGATGATTTGCCTGTACCACCATAAGCAACACCCATAGTTCCAACTGTCAAATCAGCAGAGCCGTTCCATGACTTTCCATTAACACTCAATGTATGAGTAAGTTGGTTAGCCTTACTAGCTGTAGCAGTGAGAGTACCATTAACAGTTAAATTACCTGTGACTGTACCACCTGAGATTGGGAGATATGTACTACCTACAGCATCCTTACGAGCATATTTATCTGAAAGCTTTGTTCCATTTTCATAAATAGTACCATCTTTATCAACCTTGAATAGATATTCCCAAGTTGCCTGAGAAGATGATGGATCTTTGACTCTACGAATATATAAGAATTTATTATCCCATTCATTTTTTGAGCCGAAGATAGGTTCAACCATACCCATATCATAGTATTTCTGTGTCTCTTTATCGAAGACGTAGTTGCCACCATTGATAGTTGTCCATCCTGATTGAATACCGAGACTACCATCCTGTGACATAAGATACCAATGACCAGCCGTGAGAGCAGCATTACCCTTAGAAATCAATGCACTATATTCTACACTGCTCACAAGTGCATCATCTTTGTTTCTGATATTATCAAACTCAGCAGAGCCAATATACCAGTTATTATTGGCATCTCCAAAGTAACCTGCATCAGCATTTACCGTACCTTGATAAAATGCATTACCGACTGAATCCAAATAGAATCCAGGGGTATGAATTTCTCCATTAGATAAATCAAGAAATGTTCCAAACGCACTATATGTTCCATCGTTACCTGCCACATAATTGTTAGACTTTAATGCATCAGTCTTGAGTTTTCCACCTTCGATAATTGTTGCTGAACCATTAGGCGATTTGATAGTGAACTGCTTTGTAATTGCAGTAACAGCGGAATCTGTAAGAGTAAGTGAAGTAGAAGATGAACCAGATTTTACGAGCCATAAGAACTGATCGAGAGATTGCTGTGCCTTGGTTTCGGCTTCTGTAACAGAAGTTCTCACCTTATTGACGTTATCTATTGTTTCATATTTTTTCTCTACGGTTGAAGTAATACTTTTTTCTGTTTGTTCAATTTTAGAATTGACAGTTTCAATTTTTTCATATGACTTCAACTTCTCATCTGTATTTGCGTTTGCAGAAGAAATAGCATCCGCTTTTGCGGTTGAAATATCAGAATCCACATCTTCAGGAGCTGGTGTCCAGTCGGTTGCCTTGTTACCAAACTCTACTTTTATTTTGATGGTCTTGTCATAACTGGTTACACCACATACCATACCTATTCTCATATAATATGCGTTATCTGGTATTGGGATAGTTTGAGAATCATAAGCAATTCCTGTTGGCTTAATGGTTTGTACTTGACTTATGAAATTATTTTCACTATCAAAAAATACAATTCTATTGGTATTATCTTTATTATTAACTTTATTCGGATTCCAAAGTTGAACGATTACGTTCTTATTTTTACCGATTTCTTTTAAGGTTTTTACGATTTTGTGAATTTCAGAAGCGGGTGTAATACTCCCCATAGGATTAGCCATAGAAGTGTAACCATTAACCAAATCTGATATAACCCACAGGTTTCTTCCACCAACCTGAATATTGGCAACTTCTTCCTTAGTTGAATAAGTCTTAGATACCTCAGATGTAATACTATCAGAACTTGTCTTAATAGCAGCATTCATCTGTTCAGTAGTTGAATATGATGTCAATTTCTTATCTGTATCGGCAATAGCATCAGACTTAGCTTGATTTGCTTTAGAAGTTGCATCAGATTTGGCTGATTCAAGTGTCTTAGAACCAACACCATCCGCATAACTCTTAGAAGTTGCTAGATTCTCTTCAACAGTCTTTTTTGTAGAATATGTCTCTGAAACAGCAAGAGTAATTGCATCAGCCTTCTCATTAATTTTACTTTGTACATCTTTTGTAGTGGAATAGTTTGTTTTTAAATCGTTACTTAAATCCGTAACAGTCGCAGATTCAGCATAAGTATCTTTTACAGTCTGTAAGATATTACCCTTAGTCTGTTCAATCTCAGAACTTGTATCAGACCATGTTTTGTAATCTGTCAGTAACTTTTTCTCTGTAGCATTTGCCTTTGATACAGCGTCAGCAGAATCAGATAAAGCTTTTGTCACGTCTGTATCTGTAAGAATCTGCCATGAATATATTCCATTATCAACTCTGAATCTATATGCATGATTGTCGCCATCGTAATAAATATCTCCAATATGAATGGCTTTCTCGTCATCAGACCAAGTGCTTGCTGGTTCATTCTTCAGTGTAGGTACATCTGTACCGCTCCATGTCTGAATATTACCATCTATTTGTCCTTGAATATTATTCAAATCTGTTTCATAAGTAGTTTTGCTAACACAAGTTTCAGCGACAGTTTGTTTAATTCCATTGGCACTCTTTTCGATTTCAACCTTCATATCAGTCGTTTTAGCATAAGATTTAAGTTGATTCGCCGTATTTGTATTTGCATTACTTTCTGCTTTATCAGCATATTCTTTAGCTGTCTCATTTGCAGATGAGAGTGTTGTACTACCTACACCATCAGCGTAAGATTTAGCATCTGTGAGTTTCTGTGAACTATCAGATTTTGTCTCATAAGTTTCTGATACTGTTTTTGTGATGGAAGTAGTAATTGTTTCTGCTTTTTTGTCGATTTTATCATTTATAATTTCCGTAGTTGAGTAATTAGTTGATAAATCCGTCTTTACATCATCTACTAATCCCTTGGCTGTATCGGCTACAGACTTAGCACTATTTGCAATGCCCTTGGCACTGTTAGAGATATCAACAGCAGAAGAAGCATTTGCGTCAGCACTATCAGCTTTTGTACTTGCTGCATTAGCAGTCTTAGTCGCTGCATCAGCTTTTATAGAAGCATCCTGTGCAGTCTGATTAGCAGAGTTAGCCGTATCCAATGCAGAAGACGCATTTGTATTAGCAGTATTAGCTTTCTCTACCGCATCACTTGCATTTTCGCTTGCTTTGTTAGCTGTCTGTGAAGCATTATCAGCAGTTGACTTGGCTTCGCTTGCAGTCGTGTTTGCACTGTCTGCCTGTTTTCTTGCGGCGGTAGAAATAGACAGGGCACTATTTAACCCATTAGAAACAACTGGCTTAGTTGTTTCTTGTGTATTATCATCATATACAACAAGAGATCTTGTCCATATGTATTTTCCTTCAGACCAAGATGGTTCTTTATCCGACCAACCTTCATTTGGTTGTAAAACATTACTATCAGATATGGCATACTGAGGAGTGATAGATTTTACACCCTTACCCTTTATACCATCTTCACCAGGTTTACCATCTTGACCATTAGCACCTGAGATACAAATAGCTTTTGCTGTTTGAGAATTATCTGTTCCGTCCTTATAGTATGTAATGACTTTCTGCCACACATATTTGCCACTAATCCATTCAACACTACTTGTCGTCCATTCGCCACCAATTAACTCTGTAGCAGAATCAGACTGATAGAAATATGTTGTTACATGATCAACACCTTTTTCGGCAAGTTCACGAATTTCATTAGTTTCTGTTTTCAAATCTTCTGTAGCTTTGTTAGCTCTATCAGCAGATGCTTGTGCTTGATTGGCTGATTCCTGTGCTTTGTCGGCTGCTTGTTGAGCAAGTGCTACTAACTTTTGAGCTGTGTCAAGGTCAATGATGACCTCAGAGATAGTCTTTCCATCAGAGCCAACTTCTGTGCCTTTAATTTTCAGATATCCACCATCAATTGTAAGACCATTTTCATCTATAACAATAGATTTGTCTTCATTATAGATTTGAAGTTCTTTACCTATTATAAGATTACCAACTACAGTCTTAGCAATGATGCCGTAATCTTCAACAAGATTACCGTTGATATCCCTGTATGTAAATCTACCAATACCCGTCTCAATTGATTGCCAACCATCCTTGGTAAAATACATTCCGTTGTTGACAAGCTTGAACTGTTTCAATGAGAATTCATCAAGCTGATCATCATAACTACGACCAAGAATACCATTCTTATTGATAAGGATAGTCTGTTCTGAACTGTTTACAAATTGCGTATTGTCACCATTGATTCCATTATCTGACCAATCATTAACTGTATCAGTAGTTTTCTTTGATTTGTCAGCTTGATCCTTGACAGAAGAGTATGATGTAGCCATAGATCTACTTGTATCAAGTACAGATTGAACGTCTGAATATCCTGTATATACCTTTTCAACGGTTGAAAACTCTACAGGCATATCCTGAATAGAATCAAAATCTGTCTCATATGACATTAACCTGAGAGAGTATACCTTATCATCTATTCCGACCTTGATAAAGTTACCAACTTCAAATTTGTCTTTAATTGGTTTGAACTCATCAAGCGCAAGAAGATTACCCATTGTAGCACTAAGACTATATTGAAGATTACCAGCTTTGTACAATTCCCTTTTTGCAGCTTCAACTAACTCAATCGCTCTTTTTATAAGAGTCACATCATCAAGCCCAGTAGAAGAATAGTTATCATTACTATAATCATCCTCACGCCTGTATGAATACCACAGCATATAGAGTTCTTCACCAAGATAATTTTGTAGGTCAAGTTCAGCTTTAACTGAATTGACAATATCTTGTATTTCACCTGTTGATTTTTCTGTGTTATATATCACATTAACCGTTTCAATCTGGGTTTCTCTAGTCTTGATTTCGTTTTGAATATCTACAATTCTAGCACTGTAGAAATTTACATATTTATCTTTTAACTCACTATTGTTATACTGAACATCAACACTTTCATCCGTAAATCCATCAACTGCAATATCTCTACAAGCTTCAAACTCCTTCCTGAGATTATTTAACTCAGTGAGAGAGTAATAACCAAGCTGCTCTTTAAATTTATCCTCTGTAAGCTTGATACTTGTAATCTGCTTATCTTTGATATCATCGGCACGATTAGTCATACGTATGATTTTCTGTTCAATATATTTCTCTGTGGACTCAATTACATCGGTTGTAATCTTGACTGATTTGGTAAGATACTGATTGTTCTCGTCCATTTGTGAATGACTTGTAAGAGCGATAGTACCAGACCATGTTCTCTTATCTGTTGAAGAATCATAATCAGACAGTACACCATCTGTTATATTCATATCATAATAAGATGCCGAAAAAAATGTCTTGACTAATGCATCTACAGAGCCTTTCACTGCGCTCTGAGTGATAGTCTTGATCCCTGTGACAGCAACACCACCGAGGTCTTTTAGACCATCCTGAATAGCTGTAATACTATCATCTAATCCCATGCCATCAACATCAATTACTGGCATCATAGAATCGTTCAGGAAATAGTATACATCCATAGCAGAATACCACGCAGAAGTGAGTGCTGGATAACCAACAAGAGGAGATGTAAGAGTAGGATATTCGATCTTATCCTGATCATCTTTTGACATAGATGCGAATTTAGTATTGATATAATTTATGACTTTGTTGTATTCAGCCACTCTATCTGGCTTGAGATTATATTCTCTTGTTTTATTGATTTCATCGTATAAAGTATTATAACTCCTAAGTTTACTCTGTAGCTCTGTTGGCATATCAGCCAAAGTTTCATTGGAGAAATAATAAATATACTGTGTGCCATTAGGGTTTACATTAGCAATAGCATAATTGATTGCATCATCTGCTCCTGTAATATAGAAACAATTCTTTAATGAATCGCTGTTAGAATCAAGTGTAATCTGAGTGGTAAGATTAGTGCTATTGATGAGGATATTAGTATCTTCGCCATATTTATTCTCTATGTTGTGAGATCCACACTCAGGACACTCATCCTTATAATCTCCTCTATAGCCACAATCACTACATATTGAATAAAGGTCTAATACAGAAATAGTTCTGCTTTCTGAATTGAATATGAATAAGCAATGAAAATCATCTGCAATTGTATTTTTCAGAGCAGAGAGAATATCTGTTCCATCAAATGTAAATTCATGTACAGTTTTCAACTTCTTCAATGTATCTGCAACATATGAAATTGAATAGTGCGGAGCTTTTTCAAGAACACGATGTAAGAGTGAGGCATGTTTGAGAATTGTTTTCTTCCTTGCAATAACTGATTCCTCTGTTGGATAAGCTGTTTTATCTTTAAGATAGTCATACTTTGATTTTTCCCATATAGCAAGATTTTCTACTGAGTCATATTCCTCTGGATCACGATAGAGAATTGTTGGAAAATTCTCATCATACAGAGGATTTGTCATATCTGTTTCTGTATTTATCTGCACATTTCTGAGTGTGATCTGAGATAATTCTGCTTCACATAATGATGTACCAGTTATTGACTTAGATACATCATTAGGATCTTCCTCACTTGTTGTTACTGATATTTCAAATCTTTCATGTAACTGAGGAATGTATATAATCTTAAAATCCACCATAGAGTCCCATAGCGGATGTTTCTTTTCATCATTAAACTTATGTATTTTAAATGATAGTTCGTTCGCATCATTAAAATTATTCTTATATGTTAAACCAGAGACATTAGTAATCCCTCCATTACCAATCACTTCAAAATTCTTGTGCTGTAATAGGAGAGTAGGAGTCTCTATTATACCTTGGCTATTAAATAACACCTTCGCCATTTTACTTATGCCTCCTTATATATTTTTAAATCTGTTTCTTGACTTCTAACATTTGTCTTTGTAATTCATATTTATCTTTGAGAAGGTCATTGAGAAGCTTTTTGTATTGCCCTTTGACTTCATTTAGCTCAGAGATACTCTGTTCCAATTCTTCACGAGTTCTGATTGTTTCTTCTATATTTGCAGCGAGAACACCTACATTATTATCCTTTATATATTGCCTTAATTCAGCATTCTCATCTCTTAAATCTTCAACATACTTTTGTTGTAAGAATCGCTTGATTGTCATGTTATCACCTCATTTTTAGTTGATTTTCGTCATTTTAGACCAAAGAAATAGGAGAGAAATGAAACAATCGTTTCAAAATCTCTCCATATCTTTGTAGTTATTCCGTTCTATCCAATTACCATCTCTTCACGCTCTGAGAATTATATCCTTTACTGAGACTTCCGATAGTATCTTCCTTAAGCATTTTTCTAGCATTGCCTGTATTATTTTTGTATACATCAATAAGTGTTTTAGCAAATGTATTAGGATCATTTACACCATCCATGTGAATATCTCCAAATGTAACATTAACATCATTATCCACCTTATTATTCACAGGCACACTCGGCATACTGAACGCTGTACCAGTGTACATATTCTTGTACGCCATAGGATTCTTTGCAAATTCCATCAGAGTCTTAGCTTGTTCAGCAGTGAATATCATATCACCTTGTCCAATAGACTTGAGAACACCCTTAGATACATCATACTGTAACTCTGTACCATTTTCTCCCAGGTTAGCAATCATGTCATAAGGAATACTGTCAGAACCCTTCTTGAATCCCTTAATACCTGAACTATGAAGTTTCTTCCAAAAAGCAGAATTCTTATCAGATGAATAATTCTTGAATCCAAGTACCTTCGCAAGTTCTGTCCACTGAGCAGGAGTCATAACCTTCTTGTTGTAATTGTCGTACAAAGTCTTGTTGAGAAGACCATATTTATCTCTGGATTTAGATGCCTTTTTTGCATGTTGAGAAATATATGTTTTTGCTTTATTACCACTAGACATTGAAGCTATTGCAGTAAGAGCTGAACTAGCTCCCATAGAAGGGATTGCTTTAGGGGTAGCAGCCGCCTTAGCTTCCTGTTTAACCTTTGCTTCCTGTGCCTTTTTAGCATCCTCATTAGCCTTTATTTGAGCTTCTTCCTTGAGACGCCTGTTTTCGTCTTCGAGTTGTTTATTCTTTTCATCAGCTATTTCCTTATCTTTAAGAGCCTGTTTAAATTCCTCATCAGTAGTAGGGTTGCTTTCGCCCCCTGTATCATCTTGTTTAGTTTCCTCAGCTTTTTTGTCGTATTCTGCCCACATGTTGTCACAGAAAGATTTAATTCCTTCAAGAACACCCTTAGTACCATTAAGGACTCCATTATCACCAAGCAATTTGTCAAACTGTTCAGTATAATTGATTTTGTCCATAAGACTCGAAACAGTTTCACCACTTGTTCCCCATTTCTCATCTATACTAGCAATCAGTTTGTCAAACTCTTCATCAAAATTTTTAATTATATCTTGAATACTGTCATCAAGGTCTGTCTGGAAATCAGAGAGCATATCCTTTGTTGAAGAGATAAGTTTATCATACTGAGTATCCTTAAGATCCTTTTCGGCATCTTTGAGGGAAACATTGAGTTGCTGTATTTTGGCTCTGGACTCCTCAGAAGTATCACCTGAAAGAGCAACGAGTCGCTTACGAAGATCAGATAAGGTTTTTGTCTTTTCATTAATAGATTCTGAATAATTATATGCATCAGATTGCTTATCAAGTAAATCTTCGTAATCACTAATTAAATTCTTAATCTTATTCGAAAGGGCAGTATAGCCATTTTCTATAAGATCAATCGTGCTAAACTTTTCCTGCTGCGCTGCGGCAGTTGCGTCCTGATAAGACTTGACCAGTTTTTCCTTCTGCTCAATATACCTTTGATTGTATGGATCATCGGCTAACTTCTTATTGATATCAGTAATAGCATCAGCATAGCTCTGCGCTTGTTCCTGATATGCCTTGTAATTGGCAATGTGGAGTCCAGCAACAGCGTCACCTTCCTTGGTCAATCCACCTGTATCATCTGATGTCAAATCTCTACGAGACAACTCATTTATCATGAAGTCATTCTCATCTACAAAATTCTGTATCTTCTGAACACCTTCATCAACTCTGTCCCATTTAATCTGTTCCATCTGATTTTTATACTCTTGTAGAGACTTTGTGGATTCGTCTATAGAATTAGTACAATCGTCTATCTGTGAACGTAGGTCATACCATTCTCTACTATATTTTTGAATGTCGCCACTTTCAACCGATTTATTGAGTGAATCAATAAGGTCTTTTCGTTTAGATACCAAATCAGAATTAGCTTTCTGTTCATTGGTATACAACCTCTGATACCACACATCTGATGCGCCACTACCTTTAGCCTCAAGAATAGACATTTTATTATTTAATTCAGTTGCAGTCTGCTCATATGTATGGCGTTTGTTGTCATACTCAGTAGCAATGTTGGAAAATTGCTGAGATGCAATTTCTGCTCTCTGAGCAATCTGTGTCTGCTTATCTATCTCAGCTTGTGCTTTAGCCTGATTGTATGATTCAAGAGCATTATTATAGTTAATACAAGAATCAAGGAAAGTTCTAGTAATATAACCCTTCTTATAATACTCTGATAACTTAGCAATAGTAGAAGTCGCTATAATCTTACCGTTTTTAGCCGAAGATCTTGCGTCATTAACATATTTGTTTACAGTTGTACGATTCTTTGTAGACAAACTGTTATAGTTTGTGCCCTTAGCAGACTTGGATATACTGCTTCTAGCTGATTTTCTAGCCTTATCATATGCGTCTTGCTCATTTTTGTCATGAGTAACAATAGTACCATATCCCGACTTCTGATTATCAAGATAGCTATTCTTATCCTTTGCATATACAGCATTTGATGACTTAGTGTTATATAGATCCATAGAATCATTTGTAGCGTCATCAAGGTTCTTATATTTATCGGCTATGTTATTATACCTTTCAGCATTATTCGCAGCAAATGCCGTTGCATATTCTTCTCTGGCAGTCTGAAGGTTCTCTATACCGAGATTGTACATATACAGCCTATTGTATAAGGTAGCGTTTTTCTTTGCTACGATAGCAAGTAATGAATCAGGAATAGCAACACGCTTCTTTATATAACCCTTAATGGTATTCAGAGTTGTGTTATATTTCTTGTTATTCTTTACCTTGCCCCTATTCAATGCAGATGTAGCATTGTTAGCTAACTTATTAGCATTGTTTGAAGCTGATTTTGTTGCTGTTGAATATGCACTATTCTTAGTATTTAATACCGAGTTATTATAACCGAGTGATGAGTTCTTTGCCGTAGCCGTATTTTGTACACCGCCTGTAGCAATAGTCTGCTTTGTCTCGGCAATAGACACTGTGGCATCCCTCTGAGCATCAGATACTTTCTTGAGGTCTTCAGCGTATGCTCTGAGAGAGTCGTGTAACGTCTGCATAGCAGTTGTACAGTCTTTCGCTTTATCTATCCAATCCTTATAGGTAGATATGACTGTCTGAATATCTGAACTGTACTGTGAAATATTGATTGAACCATCTGCAACACGGGATTTTATCTCTTTGGCAAGTGGCTTACTTATTGCTCCAAGTGAAACTGCTTTATTGAGATAATCATTAGCTGTGCTGAGATATTCTTTTCTACCTTTTTGCGTATTATACAATTTAGCATATGTGCCACTTATTGCAGACATATAATTAGCCGTAGCAGAAGAGTATCGCTTATCATTTAGTTTTGATTCAGCTTTGGATATATTAGAGTCAATTTTCTTTTGGAGTCTATCAAGACGAACTTCAATCCAGTCAAAGAACTGACCAGCCCAATCTGAAAGATCATCAAATAAAGTTCTCTTGGTTTCTGAGCCACCACCACTATTTGTACCTGTTCCACCACTTACACCAGGAATATCAATATCAAGCTTGACCTGCTTGGTTGCATCTGCCATCGCATTTTCAGCAGCCTTTTGAATACCTTTTTTCTGCTCGCTTAAATATGTTTGATATCCACCTTTTGTCGTGGTTGTATTTAAAGCACTTTGTTTCGCAGCCGCCAATGAGAGTAATGCAGATTCAGCAGACTTGGAGTAGGAATACAAATTCGCTAACTGTTGACAATCGGAAACAGTAGCAACACTAAGATTGTTTGCGTTATATTTTGAAGCCAATAATGCTCTTAATCCGTTTGTAGCAGTTCCAGCCGCACTTGCTTCATTATAAAGCTGTTGTATTTCAGCGGTACTCATATTTGCTAAATTAGCAGAAGCTATCTTATTTCGTTCTTTTGCGTCTGTTAAAGTATTCGCATACTCAGTTGCTTCACTTTGGGCGACTGCAAGAGCATTTTCAGAATTTGCCAAGCTTGATTCAACAACTGCGGCGGCATTAGTCACGCCCATATTTTGTAACTGAGATATATAATAGTCTTTATTTGATTCTGTCAACTGAGATAAGAAATTATTACTATGCACATATTCAGTTGCAAGATTTTCAGCAGCCTCCTTACAATCTGCCATAGATGAATTAGTGTCACCTATAGTTTCCTCAAACTTCTGCCATGAATCAAGTCCACGAAGCGATACATCGAATCCAGATAAATCACTAGCCGATACAATACCATCAGATTCTTTGGTGCTTAGTGCGTCTGTGATTGACTTAATGCCTGACTGCATAGAAGATAACTGCTGAGATGAATTTACAAGATCATTGATTTTATTTGCTGCTTCTTGTGCTGATAATCCAATTTTCTTAAAATAATCTTCTGCACCTTGAACAGAAGATAAAGAATCGGCTGATAACTGACCAGCTTCGGCTAAATCCAATAAGTCTTTTTTGGTGGTTTTTAGATTTTCGTCATCTGTTTTATCAAGAGCTGCCCATGCTTCGGAGAAAGATTGAGGGGTAGAAGATTCTTCGGATTCTTTTTTATGCTTAGTCCACTCTTGCATAGCTACGTCAGCATCATAAATACCTTTCTTTGCTTGCTCTGTGGCATTGTAAACATCAAGAAATTCATTAACTCCTTTGGATGAATCAATTCCATTAGCACTGAAAAAATTCATTAGTTTTCCAGTACCTTCTCCTCCAAATTTGCTTAATTTATTCTTAGTTCTATCGACAAATTTTTCGTAATCAGATGCGTTATCGTCAACAAATTCAAAGCCTAATCGAATCTTTAAATCTTGCCAATCTTCATCACCTAACGCTTTAGCAAGAGCTTGAAGCAATTTATCAACTTGCTCTTTAATCTGTTCAGGATTAAGGCTAGAATCATTTACGTCAAAAGATAGGAGGTCATTGTAGGCTTCAAGAACCTTATTTTTATCAGCCTTTATATCTTTTATAAAATTATTGACAAAAGCTCTAGCGGCTGTCTCATTATATAACCCATTTTTGTCAATGGCATCCTGAGACAAACTACCTATATAAGCATCAAAAAACTGTTGTTGCTTGTCTGATAATTTATAGTATTCATTTCCCGACTGTCCAATAGCAATCATTGCATCTTGAATAGAAGATACACTTGCATCAATTTCAGACTGATATTTTTGAATGAGAGCAGTTTTTTCTTCTATTTCTTCGTTTGTTAGCTTGCTAAAACCAGCATGATTACCATCACCATATTTAATCTGTGCTTGAAGTTGTGTAATTTTTTCATAATTACTGCTACCAAATGCCTTAGTATTTCCAACAACTGTTCCATCAGCATTTTCATGACGAATTTGATAACCATAATTTTTAAAAACATCTTTTATAGAATCACCGTTATCATTCTCGCCATTAACAAGATCCATTGCCTTTTTCTTTTTGTAATTGTCGTACTCAGCACTAAGATCTTTAAGTTTACCTTGAACAAAGCCAATTTTATTCCCTTCATCATCATATCGAGCAAGAAGATTTGGCATCATATCTGAGATTTCAGATATTACTTTTTTATAGGTATCATATTCATTAGTTGTAAGACTGACATTTTCTCCTAATGAATTTACACCCTTGGACAATTCGTTATATTGTTTTTGTAAATCAGATAATTTGCTATCATTAGAAGTAAATTCTTCATTCATAGATTTGAAAGAATTAGAAAAACTTTCAGCCGATTCTTTTGCATTATCTGCTGCATGAACAAGATTGTCTAATCCCTTGATTGTTAATGAGATGATAGCCGATATTCCGAGAGACACTAACATATTACCTGCCATAGCAAGACCTTTGAGAGCAACATTGGCAGCTTTTGCACCTAAAGTCTGTTGCTTTAAAGCATTGTTATGAGCGATAGCAGAAGCACGAGCCTTTTGGTTGGCTACGACTAAATCTTCGCCTGTGAGTTTAGATAAATCATCGGTACTTTTTACAACATCAATGATATATTCATTACCACCCTTACATGTGTTGAAATATTCATCCCAAGATGCTTCTCCATTTTTTACGTCTTCACTAAAATCAAATATTGACTTCGCCTTTTCTTTAGCAGAATCTAAATCCAATTCTTTAATATATGAATCTATATTATCTTTTGAAACGATTTCACCAAGAGAATTTTTAATCCAGTTATCATCTTTAGAGAATAAATTCTGTTTTAGTGCATCCCCAAAACTTATATCTTTGTCGAAATTGTCGATATTATCAATGTATGTTTTAAATGCACTATTAATAGCCATACCAAGTTCATTAAAAGATTTTCCGAACAATCCAATTTTGGCTGTCCATTTATCAATATCATTGTTTTCAAATGTGTTGAATATCATACTAATTTATATTATTATGGTTGTTTGATTACCATTTTTTTGATAAAATGAAAGCATATAGAATTAGAAAGGGAAGTCATTTAAAATGTTATGTTATTGTAAAAAGTGTGGTAGAATAGTACAAGAAGAGTATGATAGCTCTGAACAAAAATGTGATTATTGTAATAATTTATTATTACCTGTTCCAGATGAATTCTTAGGTGGGAGAAGTAAATTATTTATCAAAAAAGAGTTTAAAGACCAATTCATCAATGATTATATAAAATCTTCATCAGAATTTGATCAATACTTGTTTGAACATAGAGAAGAAGATATGTTTAATAAAAGAATGTCAGATAGGGCAAAGTTAGCACACGGAGCTTCTATATTGGAAGAGAAGAGTAGAGTGCCCAAATGTCCTACCTGTGGATCAACAAACATCAAAAAGATATCAGGTACTAAACGTTGGCTGTCCACTGGGTTATTTGGATTGGCTAGTAGTAATATTGGAAAGAGTATGTGTTGCCAGAATTGCGGATATAAATGGTAGTTCTTAGTAATTTTTCACAAAACAAACGTTCAATCTATTAACCTAGATGTATTAATGATAATATATAGTTATCTTATACAAATGAGGAGGTTGATGGATATGACAAATCAAGAATTTATTGATAAACTTTCTCCAAAAGCGAAAAAAATTATTTCAAGCTATGAACTCAAAAATTCAAATAAACGCAATATTGTAATATATTTAAATTATGCTCACACACGAGTTGATATGAGTGATCCAAATAAATATATTTTTGAAAATACAAGATTCTCTGTATGATATGGAATACGCATTACTTCATGAATTTTACCATTGTATACAAAGAGATAATGGCTTCCCTTATACTATTTGTAAGAACAGTGAATATCAAAAAATTTCTTCATATATATCATCCATTATACTAGATTGTGATGTTTACGACAGACTACTTAATGATGGTTATAAGGAAAACCCTGATATTTTGCATCGAAATTTTGTGGAAATTCAAAAATTGTTCATGTTTTTATTAGAAGAAAAAGAACATAAAAATTTCCTTGATTTTTTAGATAATCAAATATTTTATTCGGGAAAGTTATTACTATTATCAAAATATTATGATAAGAAAGATGCGATAATAAAATTGATTGATTTATCTAAACGATTTTATCCTTTAATATATAATTGTTATTGTATTTTTTTTAATGAAATACAGAAATTCGGATTTTCTTCACCAGAAACCACCAGAAAAATATTTGAAAACGTCATAGAAAACTTAAATCTCGCTAAATTTATCGAAATTATCTAATTTGCAATAGGTATTATATAATTTATAAAAAGATTTTTTGTTTCTTCCGTCATATTCATATATACGGTTTCCAAAGGATCATCGCTAATGTCTACATTGGCTTTAATTGATGGTAATAAATCATAATTTCCAGGAATAAGTACAAATGTATTTGAGTTTATTGTTTTGAATATCATACTATTTATATAAATTATATTTACAGATAAATATAATAAAAGAGTAGTCAACAGACTACTCTTTATCTTTACTCTACTTTATTTAACATTTCCTTTATTTCATCAAAACTCAAGCCTTTTTCCTGAATTAACTCGTCCAACTCAGAAAGTCTTTGCTGACGAATCTGTTCTTCGAGTTCTTTCTTTGCTTTCTTCATTTCCTTTAATGAATTTTCCATGTTCTCAATTTCAGTTGTGATTTTTGTTAATTGCTCATCTAATGTGAGATTTTTACGTCCTCTTGCCATAATTGACCTCCTGACTAACTTTTTAAAAATAGTATAGTCCAAAAAGCCTTGATTTTCAATGGCTTTCGTGTGACAAAATTTGCATGAAATCGAGATTTACTTGATTTCGTTCCATCTTATCTACCAAGGAACAGTTGGTTCAAACAACAGAAGATAAGTTTCTGCATTTATGTGAATTATTCAGATTCACCCTGTTATGTCAGGTAGTACCGAGCGCATATTCACCAAGCATCGTTGCATATAACTTGATGTGGAAGTTGTCGCTACTGTGAGGGCTTATCTCAGAGAGATCTATCCCATCGGATTCTTTGAGCGTCACGCTTTTACGAACCTAATTATGTCGCCATAATAGGAGAGTGGTGATACGTCTGCATTACCAGACCGTTGTACGCAGTTCCCGATTATTGTTCCAATTATTTATTTATCACCGTGTATCTCACGGATAACATACTTTAAACCTCTGTATCCAGAGTAAATTATGTATGTTGTCGGCATATTCAAAAACTGAGGGAATACATTTTATCCCTACCGACATTTTTAAAAGATAATGCTGCTGCGACTCCTGTGAGAATAGTTGGTAACAATCCAACTGTGTCTACAAAATCAGTAGCACCTTTAAGTAAAGTAGATAATAAATTAATACCATTCTTGATAGTTTCGGAGTCGATCACCTTAAACCAAAACTCCTGGGCACGGTTCTCTAGCTGTGCCATTTTGCCATCAATACTATCAAGATAAGAGTTTAATTCTTTTTCTGCTGAACCCTCTGAATTTTGTGCATCTTCATATACTGAACGAAGCATATCGCCGTTCTGAAGAATACTTGCAGCAATGTTCGATCTATTTTTCCCAGCTATAGTCTCCAGTAAAAGATTAAGATTATTTGTCCCTAACTCTTTATCTTTTTTTACAATATCGTCATATAAATCTGCGAGTCCTTGCATGATTTCATATGTACTTTTATAATTTCCATTAGAATCAAGAATATCAAAACCTTTTCCATCTGACGATGCAGCTTTGGTCGCATCCATGATTGTATCTCTAAGTTTAGAAACGGTAGTAATCATTCCATCTGTTTCTTCGCCTAAATCTGAAAGCTCCTGTTTAGCTTCCTCTGTACCAACCAATCTAAGAGAAATCGTCCTTAGACCTGCCCCTACCTTAGATGGATCTTGAGTTATAGCATTACCAGCTGTAGTTAACGAAACAGCCTCATTAAGATCGTTGTTTGCAGTTACTAATGCACTTGCGGAATCTTTAAGAGCAGTTGCTAATCCATCTGTCGAGATACTATAATTGTTGCCAATATTATTGAGAACATCAATTATATCCATTTTATCAAGATCTTTATACGCCTGACTCATTGATACAAGAGACTCCGTTGCTTCATCTATTCCTTCAAACTCTGATACATTTAAAAGAATATTGGCATCCTTTGCACTTTCCTCAGCTTGATTCATTGATTCTCCGAGACGCATCCAATCTGCTGTGGAATTTTGTATCTGTTTTGCAGTTGTACCAACCGCATCTGCCGTATCGAAAGTAGTAGCTTGATAATCTTTCAAGCTTTGAACAGTCTCATCAGATACTTTTCGCATTTCTGTAAGAGCAGTATTAAGTTCCCTTACAACATTAAAACCTTTTTTACCAAGATTAATAACATCATAAAATCCAAACATACCTGCCATCTGAGCAGCTAATTGATGGAATCCGCTATTCTTTAAAGTATCAAAGAAACTTCTACCAGCACGACCAGCAAGTTCTTCGGCATTAACAATTTTCAGTATTTCGCCATGTATTTTTTCCAAACTGACACTAGGATTCCCAGAAATAAGTTCTTGCTTATATGCTTTAATTTTAGCTTTTGCTTCTGAAGACATTGCTGAATTTTCACGAAGTATTTTATTGATTTTATCAATTTCTTTTTGTCCTGCTAATCGACTATATCCCTTTTCAGAAGCCGACATATTAGTAACAGTAGCGATAGTATCTTTGATTTTCTTTTCATACTCGTCTAAATTCTGAATATCCTCATCAGTAGCGATACCATTTTGATTAGTCTTTATATTGTCGAGAAGAGTTGCGTACTGTTTGACAGCATCACGTACAGCCTGTACATTTTTTAAATATGTATCACTTGTCCAACCACCATCATTAAATCTGTCAATAGTGGCTTGATATTTATCAACCTTACCGTTGTAAGAATCTAACCGTTTATCATACTTATTGAGGTTTGCATTGGCATTCTGTTCTTTAGCCTGTGTATTTTCCTTAACTTTCTGAGTATTCTGCTCTAATACATTATTCTCTTCTTTGATAGCATTGATAACACCAGAGGTATCAAAAGCGTCTGAGTCGCTTTTAAAATTGTTAATTGTATATCCATATTCTTCAAGAAGTTTGGATAATTGACGAACACGTCCATCAGCACCAGTTTCATCTATTCCATCTGTAGTCCATGATAAATGAAAATATTTGCCACTATGTAATGAATCAAGAATATTTTGTAACTCATTTGCATCTGTAAATATTTTTTTAATCTCTTCTTCAAGATTTTCAAGAGATTTCACACTTGAAGATATATCAATGTCACTGTGAAATACGTCTTTCATTCCAGATGAAATATTCGTTTTCTGTCCAATCTTACTCTGTGCGTCAACAAACTTCTCAGCTTCTTTTGTAGCGTCTTTATATGCATTGCCAATATTCTCTACCTGTTTAACAGCACCACTCGTATTGCCACTCATATTACTCATGTTTTTATTAACATTGAGAATATTCTGACTTAGTTCAGAAAGCGATTTGTCAATGTTTTGAATAGAAGAGAGTAGTGTCTTCGTACCAGAATCATCTACTTTGCCAAAAGCTTTACTTAAACTCTGCACTTCTGAGACAACACTTGATAACTCTTTTGATAAATTCTCAAACTGTTTGAAGTCACCTGTTCCTTTACCAAGAGAATCAAGCATTTTTTCGAGATTAGAAATTACACTAGATAATTTCTTCTCATCGACATTTAATTTGATTTTATATTCTTTGCCTTCAACAGTATCTAATCTGTCTTGGACTTGTTTCATATCTGAAAGTAGTCTTGCTACATTCGATTTGATTTCTACATCATACTGATATGTACCTGGCATTTTCTACCTCACTTTCTCAAAATTTGTTCTATTCTGTTATTTATAATTTTGTCTAAGCGACCACCAAATCCACTTTCAATATCTCGTTCAACATACATACATGGAGGTAATGATTGATGCATCATCCATTTTCCATGACCATGTTCTCCATCCATAAACATATAGTCGAAAGCTGTACTTGGCTGTAAACTCTGACCAAACCAACCGACATATGAATCCATTGCGCCTGAATCAATCGAAAAACGAAGAACATTCCCTTTACCTCTTGTTTTTGTAGAATCAAGAATTTTCATGAAGTTGTATGTTCTTTCATAAGACTGTGGAGTATAGTCGTTGTACCAATCTATCAATGAATATCTGACAGATTCTTTTAGAAGTTCATTTGCTTGTGGTGCGACTTCTTCTGCAATATGATTTTCAATTCTGTCTAACTTCTTTTTAAAATCTGCATACATATTTTTTGCCAATTTCATCACCTCCAAAATTTTCACTATTTATTCACTAAAATAGGAGAGCAGTATTACCACTCTCCATAAGAAAAGCTCTATACGCTGTGACACGCATAGAGCCTATTTATTTCGCAAGAAATTTGAATTTCTTATATACCTTTCAAGATGTAAATATATTCATTGTTGTGATAATCTTCGCTTGCTGAGTAATTTTCAAATTCAAAATTATGATATATTGATTCACATTCGATTTCATTTTGTGTATTTCTTGGATCAACTCTCAGCTCATGTGTTCTAATAGTCTTTATTTTATTTCCTGAAATCATACAGTCATATAATAGAGGACTAAATGACAGTAAATAGATTACAATATTACTATTGGAAGTGTAAGAGACAGACTGAATTAAAGCTCCGTCAAGTTTGATAGTAACATCATTATCTAAGATGAAATCTACAGAAGTGTATTTATCAAAAATTAAAAAATCATATTTTTTATCATTTCCAATAATTTTAAATTCTCCAAGATGATTTAAATTATTCATGTTCTATACCTCTTTAAATCCACCATTCTTAGCAAACTCAATAACCTTATCTAAATCTTCCTTTGGAATCTCATCAATCTTCTTATTCACAACATCAACAAGTGGTGTGAGAGTTGCATTTGCCAAATCAGAAATTCTTCCAATCTGTTTACTAATAAATGCCTGAGTAGTTGTCTCATTGAACTGAGTATCTGACTGTTTCATTGTTAAAATTGTCTTGAACTCACTTAATTCACTTATAGGAATAAGTGGATCAGCTTTATCAGAACCAACCATTAAAACATCAAGTAAACCAGATGATTTAAGTGCGTCATATCCCTTGATAAAACCTTTATCATCTTTGTCAATCTCAAGATTTGTATATAATTCAATTACGACACGACAAAACTGTATGTACTGGGCAACAGAATTGATTTTAATCTTATCTGTTTTACGATACTTTGTTACTCCGTTGTCATCATAAGCTTCCTGCTCAAATGTTGTTTTATCTACAATCAACTGTGCGTAAGCATCTTTCTTGATAATTGATACATATGGGGTGATTTTGATTTTCTCCTTAACAAATCTATCCTTTAACTGCTGAGTTGCCATGTTGTTGTATCTTTCTACAAATTCTAAAATTTTCATATTCCTTTTTCTCCTTTAATTATTTATTGGTGAGAATTTTTCACATTCTCCATTATGTATTTCTTTTTGAATAAAACGTAATTTAACATGCATATTTCCATATATATCCACCGCCAGTTTTTAATCTTCCTTTTAAGTTATCGCCAATTGAATACCTGCTTATATTGGTTTTCCTCGCAGCGTCTCTAATACTTTCATATTCTTGTATAAAGTTATTATTTAAATCATATTGTAAAACAACTCTTTTATATGGCTTAATTATTATTTCATCCGCTTTTAATAACTCCTCTTTATGTTCCATATATTCATCATAATACATAAAAATGTAACCACCTGTATTTGAACAATTTTTATCGCAAACATCCTGTATATGAGTGATATGCACATTTAATTCTTCTGCTGCATATTTCATGCATTCATAGATTTTTAATAATTCATGTTTAGTATTAATTAATACTATTTTTCTTGCAGACGGATTTAATTCTCCCATGTGGCTTTGACTTATTTTATTTTTCCAATCTTCTGAAAAAACTCTACCTTTCATAATTTCACTTAATAGTTTTTTATGTTCTTCTGATAACTCTCTACCAGCTAAAGCTTGTTTTATCTTCTCGATTTGTTCTGGTGTTCGTTTCAAGCCACATACACCATCACCGCCTTCGGTACAATTATATCCAAAATCATGAATATTAGATTTATAAAATTTTATTAACTCTTTTTCTTTTTCTTTTGCCTCTTTTTCACTTAAATTAGTAAATAAAATGTTATGTTCGAAATTATCCCATCCATGCTTTTTAATTGCATTGTAAAAATACGGTGAGCTTTTATAACCTTCACCATTTCTTTTCCATCTTACAGTTGGTTTTCTTGATGTAATGCCAACATATTTTTTCTGATTACTTTTATTAATATGAATATATACTGTCCATTTATTTAGATTTATTTCTTTTTCGTTCTGCTCGTTGTTTTTTAACGTACTCATAAGTTTGCCACCCTCCATCAATTTTTGAATAGCAAATCCACTTATAGTCAACAGTAGGATAGTGATACCAAAACAATTTTCTTTTTAAAATTGCAACACTATTAGGACATCCCTTTGTGTCAATAACTTCTTCATGACCGTCTTTATAGACAATAAAAAAGTCAGCCACATATTTAATTGGCTGAACAGATTTTCCGTCATGTATGAACTTTGGTTGTAACTCATATGGTTTTTGTAATTCGTAGTTCACCACATCGCCACTCTCCATTAATGGGCAAAGAACATCTCTGTAATATTTCATTTCTAATACAGAATCAAAAGTTATTCCATTATAAGTTCGTTTGCTAGTATCTTTATTAACATTAAATTTTGTTCTAGCTGCCATTTATCTTCCTTTTTCTCCTTTACATAACAAAAGAGCAGCTTCCGAAGAAACTGCTCTTTCCAAAACATATTTATTTAATTTTTACATTGTTATTATCATAGGGTATAATTCCCATTTTCCATTAGGATATTTACCAACATTTTCACTAACAACTTCATGAACTTCGTCCAAACTACCAACATTCTTATCAATGTGAATAACCTTTCCTCCTAAAATTGAAATCTCTTCACATATAACATTGTAATATTGCCTATCCATGTTATCCCCTCCTTATTTTGATATGCAAAATAATTCATACATATCAACCTTGAGTGTACGAGATAGGATAATGGCATTTTTGAGAAGTATATCATTGGTGTTGTCATTTTCAATCTTGCTGATAGCAGCAACAGACAAACCTGTTAACTTTGACAATTGTTGCAATGTTAATCCTCTTTGGTTGCGATAATATCCCACTTTGTTTTTCATAATGTTAATATGTACAAATGTATTTTATTTATGTACTATATTATAATATGAATAATTTTTACTGTGGTGGAAATATTCAATCATCCTTAATTGGCAAACTTAACACTTCTGGTTTCAATTTTTCGTGGTAAATATCGTCACCCCCAGCGGCTTCGTAAATTTTCCCTAACTCTGTAAAAGTTTTTAATCCAGAATTGTCAACATAACCTTTTTCAGAAAATTTAGTATGTAATCCATATAACTGATTTCTTAATGTCGCAACTGTACGTTCTTTATCAGCTCTTTCTTTTTCAGTTAATTGACATTTTATATCATCTATACCCTTTGACATTTTAGATATTTCTTTGTATTGCCAATTATCATGTTTTTCTAAAGTTATAAGTCTATTCTCAACATTTTCTTTGTCCTGCTCAGAACCAGTTTTAATTCGTCCCTTCTCCTTAAAATAAGAAATGAGATCAATTATTTCTTTGATTGCAAATAATAGTAAAAACACTGCTAGGATAACGCTTATATAATTTTGATTAAACACAGCTTCTATATACTTCATTCAAGCCACCTTTCTAAGAACATAAGTCCTTGAAAGTTTTCTTAACGGCTTTCGATGTTCCACAAGCCTTCTTTAGTCCTTGACCAAATACACCAGGATACTCGACACCCTTTGGATTTTTCCCTTTAAGCAAACATAATATTTCAAGTGCTGTAACCATCCACTGACATTCTGATACCTTAACATAATGTGAACCAAATGCAGCATCAGTAGCAGAACCCCAAATTCCGTCTACTGTAAGACCAGCACCATAATCCTTATTGAGTCCTGTCTGAACGACCTTAATAGCAGCCTTTCTTGTCTCAACTCCACGGATGCCATCAACAGTAATATTACATCCAGCAAACTTGTTCGCTTCGGTCTGTCCCTTCTTTATGATAGAAGAAGTAGAAGATGTGACTGGTTTTGAGGCTACAGGCTTAGTGATTGGTCTGACAATACTTGAAATACTTGATATTACGCCAGCCTTAGAAGCATATTTCTTCCACTGAGCCTTATCAAAATATGCTTTGTTAAGGTCAAGATCACCATTATACCCATTAAGTCTACCAACAGAACTATACTGCCTAATCGCACATGAGTAAGCTCCTTCATTCCAAGGTGTAGACTGATAACCAGTTCTATTATAGTCTGGATACTGAGCAATCCAAAGTGGAGCACCTACATTTTTAACAGAGTTCATAGCCGACTTCTGTATATAAATGAATGGCTTAACTTTGGTCTGCTTATATACATAATTACACCATTCTTTGCACCAAGCATAGTCATTTTTACCAAACTGAGAGTTACCACCTGATTCCCAATCAAGTACAAATATAGCCTTACCTACATATTTCTTCGCAACTGATAGAAAACGATCTGCTTCAGCCTTAACATTTCCACCATTAGCATAATGATAAAGTCCAAGACACTTGTTGAGTTTGAGAGTCTTATCACACTGTTTTACACAACAGTTACTTGTATATCCTGTACCTTCAGTTGCTTTCACAATTACAAAATCGCAAGGAACTTTGGTAAGATCAATATCTGCTTGCCATGCCGAGATATCTATACCATTCATATAAGACATAGTTACACCTCCTCGTGTTTTGTATCGTAAAGTGCTGTATCTATAAGTGAGTCAAGGTAATCGCCAAAATCCTCATTCGCCTCACTCAGTACCTTGTATACAATTGTTGGAAGTGCTTGAAGTATCTTAGTCTTAGCAAGTTCCCTAACTTCATTCATTTTATCCTCTGTCCATTCATCTGTACCTTTGATATCCTTGACAACAGATTCATAGACTGCCTTGACAGCTTTTTTAACTTCATCGTAAAGAATCTGACCATATTTATCTAACTTTCTTGCTTCAAGCCATCTGTTTGCAGATGTAAGAATCTTTGTGCCGATTGGAAGTATAATCGCTGTCCATATAACACCAAGAATTGTAGTCCAATCGAGGCTACTCAATATATCCTTCATAATTCATTCTCCTTTCCAAACAAAAAAGAACGGCGAATCCGTTCTTCCCGTAGTTACTTATTCAGTTGTCTTAATATCCCCACACACCGCTGTAGATTACTACACAAATAATCCAATTCATCTCTTGTCTCATATCCACTAAATGTCATACGAATGCCACTATGTATTAGTTTTTCATCCAATCTAATTGCTGTAAGAGTAGAAGATGGAGTTAAGTCACCTGACGCACATGCAGAGCCAGTTGATACTTGTATATCTGCCATATCCAACAATATTATCAATGATTCGCCCTCAACGCCATCAAAACAAACATATAAATTATGTGGTAAGCGACTATCAACGTCTGCACCTATAATATGTGAATCTACTATATTATTGATAATATAATCGTGAACATAATCTCTATTCTCAGACGTGATAGAAAAGTAATTATAATCCTCAACTGCTTTACCAAGTGCTGCAATGCCTATTACATTTTCAGTGCCACCAAATAAGCCTTGTTCTTGTGAACCATATATAAGCGGTTCTAACTCAATTGATGGTTTCTTATATAAAACACCTGTTCCCTTTAAAGCACCAAGTTTATGTGCCGAAAATCCCAGACCATTGGCATTCAATATCTCTACATCAACAGGAATTTGACTGATTGATCCTGTACAATCCACGTAGACGATAGCATTATAAAAGTGACATATCTCAATAATTTGTTTTACGTCTTGAATAGTTCCTATCTCAGAATTAGCATATTCTATGACTACAAGTTTCTTCATGGTATCCATAGATAAACATTCCTTGAGATCCTGAATATCTATTTTCCCTGTGTAGTCAACTTTGAGTGGACACTTGTATTTCAATGAGTCCACACATTTCAATACTGATTTGTGTGAAGTAGGAGAGTATAATACTTTGCACTCGTTTTTCTGAGTATAGCCTTTTATAAATAGCGTGTTATTGGCTGAACCGCCTGATGTAAAGATAATATCTTTGGGGTCTGCATTAATGAATTTTGCTATATTATTTCTCGCAGCAGTGATAATCTTCTTAGCTTCAACACCTGATTGATACAACGAAGATGGATTCTGATATATATCCAATAATGATACTATATAATCCTCAACTAGTGGGGTTAATGGGGCAGTTGCTGCGTAGTCAAGATACATATAACCACCTACCTAATCTAACTCATAATTACACCACTTTTTATATACTTCAGTAGTGTCTTCTTTAAGAAATACCATTGCCAAAATTACATTATTTGTTTTATCGTCTATACTTGTATACATATCAACTGGATATACATTATTCTTGATATAAAGCAGATACTGTTTAGGATTAACAATTCTGACTGCTTCGTGTGGAGAATAATCTCTTGTTTTTAAATTAGTTTTTATCATTTTCCTTTCATTCCTTTATCTGTATTACCGTAAAAAAAATGGGAATACAACATTTGAATAGTAATGTTATATTCCCATCAGAATTTTCTAAAATCACTATTCAAATTGCGTCACCCTTTCTTCTTAGGTGAATACTTAATCTTTTCATACTTATTTATATTTTCCTTGGTTAAATTATCAGCTGTATCCTGTATAGGAATATCTCCAATATTGTCTGATACTACATTTTCGTTTATATCAGCAATGACATTCTGATAACTTCCACCAAAATTATCTAATCCAGATAAATCAAGTTTATCTAATCTATTTTTTGCTTTGTTTGCTGTCAGCTTATGATTTGCATAAGAAGATGTTACAAGATAAATATCATGACAATTTTCACTACAGAATGTGAACATCCACGTAGGTTTATCCTTATCTTTTCCACAGACGGGACAATACTCATATGACTTATAACAAACAGCACATATCTTTTCCTTACTCAAGGTAATCCTCCTTTAAAAAGAAGAGTGATAGTAAGGACTACCACTCTTATAATTGATTAGGTTGATATTAGATTAGGCTTCCTCTGGCTCATCAATGAAGTAGATTTCTACCATCATCTGCTCAGTTGTACATGTATCAGTAAGGATTGAACCCTTATAATCCATAGTCTGTGAGTCACCACCCTCAAGTGCGATTGTTACCTCTGGACTTGGGATAAATGAAGCGATGTGAATAACAACGGCTCTAAAGCTTTCCTTATCACATGGATCAACCGCAAGTGCCTTGACAAATAACTCATGAGCTTTAGGGAACTTATTGCCTGTAATAGCTACCTTTGCACCACTCTTAACCTTCTTCTTGTACTTAACGAAGAATTCAGTTTCGTCATCTGCCTTTGGTGGAGTAAGTACATGTGTCGCAATACCAAACTCAGTCTTTGTAGCGGTTTCAGGGGTAGCAGCAAGCTTATATTCCTTACCAAGAGCACCATTTGCAAGACCAGATACAACTGCTGAACCATCAACATAATCTTCTGAAAGATCAAGTGTTTCGCCAGCTTTAAGAGTTGTAAGAATCGGCATTTCAATAGCATTATCACTTGTTGCGATTTCTGCATCTGTTGCAGCAATAGTTGAAACGACAGCAAGATTAAGAAATGCGTTTGTTGCAGTAACATCGCCCTTCTTACCTGTGTACTTTCTATATACAAGATTACCCCTTGCATCATTAACGTCTGTTGAATCAGCAGTAATATCAATATTGAAATTATTAAGCTGAGTAAGAGCATACAGCGGTACGCCAGCTTTAGTAGCACCATAACCAAACTGTGCTCTGTCAATAATTACGTCACCAATCTTAAATGCCATAATTTTATTTCCTCCTTAAATTATTAAAAATTTGTATAAAAAAAGAACATCCAAATAGATGTTCAAATTAACTATATTTCTCTCATAAAATTAAATTGTTCTTTATCAATTTTACTTGTGTCACAGAATCCAGAATAACTTCCACCCATCAATGCATGGGTTTGCTCATATATTTGAAGTCTTTGAACTGCATCGTAAAATTGATATATTTTTACTTGTTTTAATTCTTCAAGTTTGTATTTAAAACCAGGGTGATTTGTCAATGCTGAAATAATAGGTAGAAGATTAGACTCAGAATTATCATCTGGTTTTTTCATAGATAAGTTCATTTGATCTTCTTGTCTCATCCAATCTCTAGTAGTTCTTCCTTTTGCCTTTTCTACTTTAGGATGAATATTCATAATGGTTCTGATATACTCAGCAATTTCCATATATTCATTTTCTGACAATAAAATATTAGACTCTGAATTATATAACCCAAATTGTTCTTCTGAATTTTCATCAGTATAAGAAACAATTTTATAATCTAGGAAATTCACATCATGAAATATCAGTTGAAGAGGAGAGTAATCTTGCTCTGGAATTTGAGAAAGTAAAGTATATACTTCAATATCCTTCACCTTACACCAATTTTCTACACCAAGATTAAATAGCATAAGACGAATCGAGGTGGAATTGTTAATAAATGGTGAGATGGCAGTATAAAATTTTGACTCACCAACATCTAAGATGTCTCCAATAGTTGGCTGAGATATTTTTATTCCATGCACATAATAATCTTCACCAAAGAAAAGCTTTAATTTATCAAAATGATATTTATCATTAGATAATTTTTGCTTCTTTTGATTGTCTTCAATTGTAGCGGTTTGAATTGCATCCAATGCACCAGACGATATATTAGCCATAATATCACCGCCTTAACTGATAATTGCTCAAACTTGTTTTTCCATTGGTTGTATTTACGATTCCATTAGTGTCAATAACTTGGAATACAAGAATGCGAACAAGATAATTATTATCTGTAGTAGATTCCTCTGATGATACAAGATGTGTCTGCATTCCAAATATATTTGACCAATTAAATCGCTCTCTTATAATAGAGGCAATAAGATCATGTCTTGGAATGCCAGTTAATTTATCATCTCTGTCATTACCATGCACAAAAATAGTAAATGTAATATTTGTATACTTTAATGTATCCTGATAACGAGGCATCTCTTTAAAAGATACTTGATAACAGATATAGTGTTTTGCTTCTGTCTGAGTATCAGGAATAAATAAATAAGGACGGATGTTGGATGTTCCACCAAAATATCTATCCCATTCTCCAAGAGGTTCATATTCCTTTGTTTCTTCGTTCCATTCCCAATTAATATTACCATCATCATCAAAAAGTTCAGATTCTAATGACTTCTCATTGAGTGCATATAAAAGATATGGATTGAGCATAAGTGCTTTCTTAATCTTTTTCTTATACTGAATATTTTCATCATCAGGAGTAGTTCTATACGCACGAAGTTTGTTTAACAAATCATTTTTTGTAATTAATTTTTCTGCCATACAACACCTCCTTACTCAGTTAGTTCCAACAGCAAAATTTCAGATTCTATCGGCAAGTTATCCTTAACAATTTCACACTTAACAGACAGTATTTTGCCGATAACGGAAGTGTCGTTAGGAAACTTTACTTTCTTTTGGTTGTACTCTGTACCAGCTCGCCATGTTACTTTATCAGTCCAATCTTCATTATCAATAAAGCAAGTCCATGTAAATGTCGCATCAGCATATTCAGTTGTGATATCTTCATTGGAATCATTAAATAGATTTACCGTAAGATTTTTATAGCTGCCACCAACTTTGATTGTTGAAGTGGATGCTGAAATTCTTGCTGTAATGGAAGATAGGGGAGTAGTTGGAGTAGATGGATCTGTTGGGGTAATTTCTGAATCGAAATATGAAGCCCACATACCAATAATATTACCATCAGAATCTTTTTCGATATAATCTCGATGTTGGTCAAAGAAATCCTGATATAAAGTTAATTTCTGAATCCCAAGTGGTTGAGCATTTTCAACCTTACTAATCTGCCAGGCTATTGCATTGTCAGTAAAAGAACTAACAAGTACACGCATATTCTTTGATGATTCATTTGTATACCAAATCTTTTCAGTGATTGGATTTAATGGTAGCCATACCTTATCTTGGTTTTCCTGTGAAGTAAATCGCAAATCAGTCCAAAGACCGCTGTTGTAGCTGCTTTGCATTTTTAAAACAGACCACATTCTACGCTTGATTTTTTCTGTTCCATTATTCTCAATCCACATCAATTCATAATTGCATTTAAGAATTAGATACTTTGGAAATTGATTCGCTGGTTCGGTACGAAGAATCATCCATTTTTCATAGATGTTTTCATCATTCGGAATATCAATGAATAAGCCAATAAAATTATCATTATGATATTTTTTACGATAATCAGTTTCAAAATAGTAGAGTT
>ERZ1034897.42-NODE-42-length-74782-cov-5.493369_pt1 | contig 74782 bp, 82 predicted proteins | sample MGYA00520629_ERZ1034897 | MGnify/ENA primary metagenome ERZ1034897 (study PRJEB33766, sample SAMN09781789) | gut metagenome | biome: gut microbiome | host: Homo sapiens | place: Madagascar | study: EMG produced TPA metagenomics assembly of the PRJNA485056 data set...
CTACGCGAATCTGCCGGAAAATCTCGTGCTCGAGCGCGAGTTTGCGGCGAAGCAGGCGACGACTTATAAGCTCGTTGCCGACGGCGATGTGAGCCTTACGCTGCCGGCGGAGTGGTACGAGGATCCGGAGCGCGTGGAGATCCGCATGGAGCAGGACGGCACCACAACGATCACGATCCGCGGCATCGAGCATTTGACGAGCAAGTGATCGCTGGCGAAAAAGGCGCTTGTATTGACTGGCGGAAAATGTTATAGTTAAGACAGGCAAAAGAATTCGGATACATTGGAATCCAAAAGAAAAGACGTGAGCAACTTCGCTAAGCTCACGTCTCTTCATTTTGGTTGGGCTAGTCAACGATTACAGGATGCTGTCTAACCACTTGCAAACGATATAGGCGATAACGCTTGCCATGACAGTCCCTACGAATTCGGAAAAAGCCATTGGAATCCCTCCTTTCTGCCAACAGAATTCAGCAAAAAGGCGTTGACAGAAGAAGTATAGCATACCCACGAGGGATACACAATGGCGTTACACACAGCGCGTTCATCGAAAACGATGGACGCGCTTTTTTCTGCACATTTTCTCCACATGCGTCTTAGTGTCGCTTTAGTCTGGGAATCTATACTGGATGGAGAGCGGTCTGGAACGATCCTGGCCGCACGAAAGTCAAGGAGGTGTCCCCATGATCAAAGTGGAACATTTGACGAAAAAATATGGCGAGGTCCTGGCGCTGGACGATCTGTCGTTTGAGATCGAAGAAGGCCAGGTCTATGGTTTTCTCGGATCGAACGGCGCCGGAAAATCGACGACGATGAACATCATGACGGGCTGTCTGTCGGCGACGGCTGGCAGTGTCACGATCGGCGGCCATGATGTGTTCGAGGAACCGGACGCCGCGAAGCGGCTCATCGGCTATCTGCCAGAGCAGCCGCCGCTGTACATGAACGAGACGCCACTGGAATATCTGCGCTTCGTCGGCGAAGCAAAGGGACTGCGCGGTAGCGAACTTGCGGCGCAGATCGACGAGGTGGCTGAGCAAGCTGGTACCAGCGGCGTGATGCGCCGGCGCATCGGCGATCTTTCGAAGGGCTACCGGCAGCGCGTCGGCATCGCTCAGGCGCTTCTGGGTGAGCCGCGGGTGATTATTCTCGACGAACCGACGGTGGGGCTGGATCCGATCCAGATCATCGAGATCCGCGACCTGATCCGCAGCCTGGGCCAGTCGCACACAGTCATTCTGAGCTCGCACATTCTTTCGGAGGTGCAGGCGATCTGCGACAAGATCCTCATTATCGCCCACGGCCGACTTGTCGCGTTTGACACGCCGGCGAAACTGGAAGAGCGGCTGGCAGCGACTGGCGAGCTTTCGCTGACGACGGATGTATCGCTGGATGCTGCGCGAAAAGCGCTCGCTGGCGTGAAAACGCTGGCAGAGGTGCTGCCGCTGGTGGGTACCGATGGCTTCACACATCTCAGACTGCGTGCGTCGCAGGAAGATCTCTACGCGACTGCGCGCGAGGTGTTCTTTGCGTTTGCGGAACGCAGGCTGGCGATCCTGGAGCTACGCCTGAACAAAGCGAGCTTGGAGGATGTTTTCCTCGAGCTCACGGATACAGACACAGAAACGGAGGTGACGGACGATGCTGGCGATCTTTAAGCATGAGCTGCGCGCGCTCTTCCATTCTTTCACGGCGTACGTTTTCGGCGCATTTTTGCTGGTCGTCGTGGGGCTGGGCGCGCTGGCCTACAATCTGCAGGCGGCGGTGAGCAATTTTGAATACGTGCTGAGTTTTGCCGGAATTATTTTCGTGGTCATTGTGCCGCTCTTAACAATGCGCGTGATCGCTGAGGAACGGCGGCAGAAAACGGATCAGCTGCTTTATGCGCTGCCAATCTCGACGACGGATGTGGTGCTTGGAAAATACGCGGCGCTGCTCGTCGTTTTCCTTGTGCCGCTGGCGGTGATCGCGGTGTATCCGCTGATCTTCTCCTGCTTTGGCGAGGTCTATCTGCCGGTGAGCTATGGCTCGATCTTTGCCTATTTTGTCATGGGCGCAGCGCTGATCGCGGTGGGTGTTTTCCTTTCCTCGCTCACGGAAAATCAGGGCATGGCGGCCGGGCTTGGCGTGGCGGTGATATTGTTCAATTACTACAGCGTGAGCCTGTCGGAATATGTGTCGCAGACAGCTGTCGGCACGCTCATTGCGCTCTGTGTGCTGATCCTTGCGCTGGGATTTCTGGCGCGCTGGTTGACGAAAAATGTGCACCTTGGCTACGCCGTCTGGCTGGGGCTGACGGCGCTCTGCTGCATCGTTTACGTCGCCGACGCGACGGCGTTTGAAGGGCTGTTGCCGAAGATCATGAAGACGCTTTCGCTTTTTGAGCGGCTGAACACTTTTGTCAACGGCGTGTTCGATCTGACGGCGCTGGTCTATTTTCTCTCGGTCATCGTCGTTTTTCTGTTTCTGACGGTGCAGTCGCTGGAGAAAAGGAGGTATAACTGATGAAACGTCCCGATCTCAAAGCTTTTTTTCCAGGAATCACTGAGCGCGTTCAAGGGCAGCGGCAGCGGACGCAATGCGTTTCGCGGTGGCGGCTACGCGATGGTGATCACTGCGATCGTGCTGGCCATCGTCTTACTTGTGAACGTTACTGTTTCGGCGCTGCCGACGAATCTTACGCAGTTTGACATGAGCGCGTCGAAGCTTTACTCGATCACGAGCAACACGAAGGCGGTTGTGAATAACCTCGAGGACGATGTGACGATCTACTGGATCGTGCAGGCCGACGAGGAGGATGCGATCATCGAAGCGCTGCTCGACAGGTACGACAGTCTTTCCGATCACATTTCTGTCGAGAAGAAAAATCCGGACGTGTATCCGACGTTCGCGGAGCAGTACACCGATGAGGATATTTATGTGACGGATGCGGATCTCTACTCTTATTCCTACACCACATCCTTCGACGGCGAAGGCGCGATCACCTCGGCGATCGACTACGTTGTCACCGACGAGTTGCCACAGCTTTATGTGCTCGAAGGCCACGGTGAACAGGAGCTGCCGCAGACCTTCGCAGATCAGATCACCAAGGAAAACATCGAAACGACGCAGTTCTCCCTGCTCACGAACGACAGCGTGCCGGAAGAAGCGGACGCTGTGCTCATTTACGAGCCGCAGTCGGATATCTCCGAGGAAGAAAAGACGAAGCTCGCAGATTACGCCAACGCTGGCGACAAGCTCCTCGTCATCGCTGGTCCTGTGGATGGCGTGAGCCTGAATAATCTCGAGAGCCTGCTCGCTGATTACGGCGTCACCACGGTAGAAGGCGTGGTCGTTGAAGCGAGCACCGATCATTACACTGCGCAGCCATATATTCTACTGCCGGATATGCAGCAGGACGGCATCACCGATGCGCTGATCCAGGAAAATTATTATCCGAACATGCCGATCGCTCAGGGGTTCGTCGTTAACGAGGACGCAGAAAATGTCGTCGAGGTTTTGACGACCTCCGACGAAGCCTTCAGCAAAGCGGCTGGCTACGATCTCACAACCTATGAGAAAGAAGACGGCGACACCGACGGGCCATTCGCGCTGGCAGTGTCCATTGCCTGCGAAAACGAGGGCCAGATCATCTGGTTTTCCTCGGCGGCGTATCTCGAGGATATGTACAACGCGCTGTCCTCCGGCGCCAATGTGGATATGACGATGAACGCGGTTTCCGAGCTCATCGGTGAGCGCGAAGCGATGGCCATCCGCAGCAAATCGCTGAACTACAACTATCTCTCGATCAGCGGCAGCACAGCGACGCTGCTCAAGGTGCTGATGGTTGGCGGATTCCCGCTGGCATATCTCGGCATCGGTACAGCGGTCATTTTGAAACGGAGGAGGGCACAGCATGAAGCGGACTAAACGACTACAGATCCTGGCAGGCGTGCTCATTATCGCAGCGGTGGCAACGTTCGGCGTGCTCCATTATCAGGAGCGTCAGGAGGAGATCGCCAACACCGACGAGATCATTCTCAGCGTCGACGCCGACAGCGTCACGGCGCTGTCGTGGAGCGTGGACGACGCGGATTTTTCCTTCCAGAACGACGGCGGCAGCTGGACGTATGACGGCGACGCCGATTTTCCAGTCGATCCCGAGCAGATGGATGTGCTGCTCTCATATTTCACAGAGCTGGGCGCAGATTTCATCATTGAAAATCCAGACGATCTCGCGCAGTATGGGCTGGACGATCCGACCTGCTCCATTGAGATCACAAGCGGCGACGAGACGCAGACGGTCCTGCTCGGCGATTACAGCACGATGGATTCACAGCGCTATGTCTCCATCGGCGACGGCAACGTTTATCTCGTGGCGAGCGATCCGCTTGCAGCGTTCGACGTGGATCTCAGCGCCTTCATCGACAACGACGACATCCCAGGCTTCGGCGACGTGGACAGCATCAGTATCGAGGGCGTGGACAACTACGAGATCGTTTACCAGGAATATTCAGAGGACAGCACCGATACCTACAACAGCGAGGACGTTTACTTCAAAAAAGACGGCGACGATCTTTCGCCGCTCGACACCGAGAAGGTCGATCAATATCTTTCGGCGCTCTCTGGCATGAGCCAGGGTACTTACGTGACCTACAAAGCCACGGATGAAGAGCTCGCGACCTATGGCCTCGACGATCCTGAGCTTTCGGCGACGATCGCCTACACCGTCACCGAGGAGAACGAGGACGGCGAGCAGGAGGAACGCTCGGAAACATTTTCCTTCGCGCTGAGCCGCGACGCTGAGACAAAAGCAGCGCCTGCTGAGGAAACAGACGAAGCAGAAGAGACGACCGACACCGATGCATCCGACGACAGCGAGGAAGCAGCAGAGGGAAAGACCAGCGCTTACGTGCGCATCGGCGATTCGCCGATCATTTATCAGATCTCTGAATCGAGCTACGAGGCGCTCATGGCCTGCAGCTACAACGATCTGCGTCACGATGCTGTCTACAGCGGCGATTTTTCCGACATCACCGGCTTTGATCTCACGCTCGACGGCAAAACCTACAGCATCACCTCTGAAGAAGAGGACGACAGCCGCACCTTCAGCTACGATGGCGAGGAGATCACGATCACAGATGTGCAGACAGCGCTGGAAGCAGTCACCGCCACCGGATTCACAGATGAGGAAGCCAGCGGCGAGGAAGAGCTCGCGTTGACGCTGCATTTGGACAACGAGAATTTCTCGACGCTGGAGCTTGTTTTCAGCCGCATCGACGGCACAAGCTGTCTCGTGACGATCGACGGCGAACCGACAGCGACGGTGGACCGCAGCGCTGTGGTCGATCTTGTCGAAGCGTTCAATGAGATCGTACTCTAATGAAAAATAAGAGCACTTTTCCTTCGCGAGAAAAGTGCTCTTATTTTTTACCAGAGATAGGTGTCGTTTTCCGGCTGTGTTGTGGCAGGAGCATGTCGTAAGCAAAATGGCGTGACGACTGTCAGCAGGAACAAAGGAAAAATGTATTTTTTCATGGGAAAACCTTCTTTCAGTATTAAAATCGTACGCGGAAGAGGATCGTGCGGTCGTCGGCAGCCTGGGCGCTGATCTGTGCGTGGTGACGCTCGCAGATGGCTTTCGCGATGGAAAGCCCGAGCCCAAAACCGCTGCCCTGGGTACGCGCCGGGTCGGCGCGGTAGAATCGGTCGAAAAGACGGTCTGTGGCGAGCGTTCCCACAGCGGCATAGCTGTTGGAAAGCTCCAGCAGCGGATGCTTGCCGCCGGAAAGCTGCAGGCGGATGGCGCCGCCGTCGTCGCAATATTTGCAGGCGTTATCCAACAGGATCGCCAAAAGCTGAGCGAGCGCGCGGGCGTCACCATTCACACGCACAGCCGGCGCGATCTCGCTGGAGAGCGTGAGTCCGCTCTGCTCGGCGAGGGCGGCGAAGGCTTCTGTTGTTTCCGCAGTGAGGGCGCTGAGATCGACAGGCTCAAAGGCAGCGCTGCCGGCGCGCTCGTTCATGCGCATGAGGGCGACGAGATGGTTGACAAGCTGGGTCATGCTCGCTGTTTCGCTGCGAATATCGTCGAGCCACGGGCTTGGGCCCTGCTCATCCTCGATGATGTCGAGATTGGTGCGGATGAGAGTCAGTGGCGTTTTGAGCTCGTGACTGGCGTCGGTGATGAACTGTTGCTGCCGCTCGACGCTTTCGGCGACTGGTCGCACGGCGCGCTTGGAGAGCAGCGTCACCAACAGCAGAACGATCAGACTGCCGCCGGCGAACACCGCCGCCACGGCGTAAAGCAGACGATTCGTCGCCGCCAGCTCGCCGTCGGCGCTGACGAAGATCGCCAGTGTGCCGCCATCGTCCGATTCGGTCAGAAGATAGCGAAAGCCGTCGCTCCAGCCGCGCGTGTCGCCGTCGGCCAGCGCGGCTTCTGCGAGGGTGGCAGCGTCCTCGCTTTCGATGCTCGCGATCGCGCGGGCGTCGACAGTGGTCACTGCGCCATCGGCGTCGAAGCGCACGGTGAAAAAGCGCGTGGTGAACGGCGATTCCCGCGTGATGCCGACCGGCGGACCAGCCGGTCCCTGGGCGAGACTGTCGTAGCCAGGAAAGCGGCCGTCGTTTTCCGCGATGATATTCGCCAGATCGTCGAGGGCGTGCGTCGTCTGCAGGCTGGTGAGCGTGAAGATCGCGCCAAAGAGCACGACGAACACCGCGAGAAATGAGCACATGCAGATGCGGATGAATTTTTTGCGCAGACGGTAGATCATGATGTGCTCGCATCCTTGCTTGCTTCGAGGATGTAGCCGGCGCCGCGCACAAATCGGATGCTCGCCGGCGCGCCCAGGGCGGCCAGTTTTTTGCGGATGTTGGAGATGTGCACCCAGAGCACGCTCATGCTGACGTCGCTCTCCCAGCCCCAGATGTGGGTGAGCACCTTGTCGGCGCTGATGATCATGCCGGCGTGGTTCATGAAAAATTCCACGATCTGGTATTCTTTCGCGCTCAGCGGCAGACGCTCGCTGCCGGCGCTGAGCTCAAATGTTGAGCGGTCGAGCACAAGTCCGCAGGCTTCGAGCAGATCCGGCGTGTAGGTGTCCTTGCGGCGCAGCATCGCGCGCACGCGGGCGAGCAGCTCCGAGGTTGAGAAGGGCTTGGCGAGATAGTCGTCGGCGCCGGCGTCCAATCCCTGCACGCGCTCGGCGACGCCGTCCTTTGCTGTGAGAAAAAGCGCCGGCGTGGAAATGCCGCGCTCGCGCAGCGCTTGCAAAACGCTCACACCATCGCGGCCGGGCATCATGATATCGAGCACGAGCCCGTCGTATTCGCCACTTTCGGCGTAGGCCAGCGCATCGTCGCCGCGCGCGACAGCGTCGACAAGATAGCCTTCTGTTTCAAAAATATGTGCGAGCGATCGCAGCAGGCGCGGATCGTCTTCGGCGATCAGTAAACGCATGGAGATCATCCTTTCGTTGGTTTCATAATTCAAGAGTAGGCGGCGAGCCTAAAATCAGCCTTAATTGAAACTAAAGAAATAATGAAAAAACTGTCGGCAAAAAATAAGAGCACTTTTCTCACGTCGGAAAAGTGCTCTTATGTCGTCAGAATATGCCAAAAGTGTCCAGCAGCCACATGCCGCCGTAGGCACAGGCGCCGCCGATGAGTGCGCTGGCGATGGCCATCACTGCTTTTGAGGCGCGGTGTTTGATCACATTGCGCTCGGCGCGCACAGCGCTGAGCGTGGAAAGATCGGCGCCCTGCTGGAAAGCGAGGATCTCCTTGTAGGTCTGGATGTCGAACATTGTTTTGTAAAGCTCGACGCGTCCGCAGAAATAGCCAGCCACGCCGACGATCAGCGCCCAGATCAGACAGCCGATGTAATCGAGAAAAGCGTAAAGCGGCGCGATCGAAAGCACGGTGACGATGCCGAAGATTGCGAAGCAGACGCTGTCGCGGTTAAAGCCTGCGCGTTCCTGTGCATTGATTTCTTCTTTCATTTCTTCCACATCTCCTTTAATGAGCTCGTCCAGGGAGACGCCGAAGGTCTCGGCCAAAAGCAGCAGCGTGTGGATATCGGGATAGGTTTTGTTGTTCTCCCAGTTTGAGATCGACTGGCGCGAGACGAAGATTTTCTCCGCCAGCTCGTCCTGAGAGATGCCGAGTTCCTTGCGATGTGCTTTGAGTTGTTGTCCGAGTTCCATGGTCGTGTGCCTCCCTGTGTATTGGTTTGTGCTCATTATCCCAGAGGGGAAGAAAATGCGCCATCAAAAGCGCTGGACAGCGGCGGTTTTTCGCCTGTCAAAGCGCTTTGTCAAACGCCGCGAATCCGCTCAGCGCCAATGGATGCGGGCTTCCTCGAAACGATCCTGCTGGGCTTTTTCTTCTGCCGGATGGCCCAGCGGGAAGAGGGCGAAGGCGCGCAGATTTTCTGGAATGTCCAGGATCTTTTTCACAGCCGCCATGCGATCAGCGAGCGGCGCAATGCCGATCCAGGTGCCGCCGAGTCCAAGACTGTCGGTGGCGAGCCAGATGTTTTCCATACAGATCGCGCAGTCGATCTCGCAGAACTGCGGCACGCGCACGTCCGTGCGGTAGCAGCAGACGATCGCCGCCGCTGCGTCCGCGGTGAAAGCGCCGTAAGGGGAAGCGCCGGCGAGATCCTTCAGCGTCTGGCGATTCGTCGCCGACGGCGCCTGCATGCCTGCGCGCAAAATCGCGAGCAGATCTTCGCGCGCGACAGGCTCAGCGGTAAATTTGCGGATACTCGTGCGATGGAACAATTCTTTCATGGTGATCAGTCCTTTCTCCCCTTAGTATATAGAAGTTTTCCCCAGCTGTGCAAATGTTTTTCTTGAGAGATTTTCGCCGGCATGGTATAATGATGATATCAAAATGATATCACACCGATACAACATCGGTGAAGGAAAGGAATGAACAACAATGACAAACGAGATGCAACAAAATGTCGGCATGGAAGAGCGCAAGATGACTACGATCAACGGATTCCTCATGCTCTTCGTCGCGATCGCGCTTTTGGCCGCTGCGGCGGCGTCGTTCTTCATGATCGGCGGCGGCGCGGGGATCGCGCTCTGCGTGGTGCTCTTCATCGTGGATTGCTTCGTGCTCGGCGGCTTCGCTGTGATCCGTCCGAACGAAGCGATGGTGCTGACGCTCTTCGGGAAATATTCCGGCACGATCAAGGGCGAAGGATTTTACTGGTACAACCCATTCTGCAGTCCGGTGCGCTATGGCAAATCCTCGAAGATCAGCCTCAAGGCGATGACCCTCGAAAGCGGCCAGCAGAAGATCAACGACGAGCTCGGCAATCCTGTGATGATCGGGATCGTTGTGATCTGGCGCGTGACCAACACCGCCAAGGCTGTGTTCGATGTGGACGATTACGAAGATTATCTCGCTACCCAGAGCGACGCCGCGCTGCGCTCCATCGTGCGCCAGTATCCGTACGACGGCTTCAACAACGACGCGGAAAAATCGCTGCAGGGCTCCAGCCAGGAAGTCGCCGATCGTCTCAAAGAAGAGATCCAGTCGAAGGTGCACATCGCCGGTCTTGAGATCCTCGAAGCGCGCATCACCCATCTGGCTTACGCGCCTGAGATCGCCAGCGCCATGCTGCAGCGTCAGCAGGCAGCAGCCATCATCGACGCCCGCGCCATGATCGTTGACGGCGCCGTCGGCATGGTGGAAATGGCCCTCGAAGAGCTCGATAAGAGCGATATGGTCAGCCTCGACGACGAACGCAAAGCAGCGATGATCTCGAACCTCCTCGTGGTGCTCTGCGCCAACCACGACCCTCAGCCTGTCGTCAACAGCGGCAGTTTGTATTGATGAAACGCTGAATGGACCAGAAGAGGAGGCACGCTTTATGAAGAAGGACCAATCAGAAATTTTTGCTGATGCACAGCGTGCTGCTGCCTTGAATAAACTGGCCAAAGAACTGCCGCTGAACAAGCGGGAAAAAGTGATGATTGCTGTGATGGCCATCCTTGCGCTGATACCAGCGGTCCATCTGGCGCTGATTTACACGAACCTGTCAGCAGATGCTGTCACCGAGACCAGCGCCATCAGTGCGTACTCAAGCAGATGGATTTTGCCAATCCTTGCTGTCTGCAACATCATTATTGTACCGGCGGCGGTTGGGAAAAACTTTTATACGCAAGCAACCAATTTGTCAAAGCATTATTTTAATCACTCGGCAGAGTCGGTGATTCATGCCTATCGTCTCTGGCTGAATGGGATAGGGATCGTCTGTGTCGCCTTGATTGGCTACGTCTTGGAAATGGACATACGTCAGGCGCAGGGCATCTCTGCCGACATCAACGGATGGATCCTTGCCGGGCTTGTGGTGCTTGGTATCGTTGGTACGGGCGTATATTACCGCTGGCTGCGGAAAGGATCCGATTCTGAAGGACAATAGGGAAATGAAAGAAGGTGACGCGTATGCGTTACGACAATAACCGCGGGGCGGCGGTTATCGCTGAATGGCCGAAGCGGCTGCCGTTGACAGTGCTCGATAAGATCTGCATCGTGCTGACTCTTGCCGTCATGCTGGCGCCGCTGGTGCATCTGGCAATCAGCTACGCCGCTCTGCCGGCGGAGATTGCTACCGACTACAGCGCTGGCGCCGTGGTGGAGACAGAAGCAAAGTGGTTCCTCTGGATCATCGCTGGTGCCGATGTGCTCTGCAGTCTCTCGGTGCTCGTCTGCACATTTTTTCCACGGGCGATCAATCTGCCGCCACTGCTCTTAAAGCGGCCGGCAGCGCAAATCATCCGCGGCACCCGACTTTATCTCTACGTCACTTCCATCGCTTGCGCGGCGTTTTTTGGTTATATGGTCGAAGTGTTCCTGCGCTGCGCAAATGGCAAGCCGACGACCATCAGCGGCTGGGCAGTTTTTGCTTTCGTTGTGCTGATCTTCGTCAGCATGGCAATCTATTTCCTCTGGCTCTGGCGCGGCGATGCAGCCAGTGCGCCAAAGGGAAAAGAACAGGGACACGAGGCGCGTCAGCGTGCTGAAGTCATGCGCGAGTGGCCGGTGCGCCTGCCGTTTTCGCTGTTGGACAAGGTGCTCTTTGGCGTTTCGGCGCTGATTGTGCTCTTGACACTGGTGCGGTTGGCGATGGTCTATGACAGCCTGCCGGAGATCATTCCTTCGCATTATGGGATGAACGGCATGGTCGATGCCACCGATGAAAAGAGCAGTCTGCTTATTCTCGCTGGCGTGGATGTGCTCTGCTGGGCGCTGGTGGTGGTGTTCAATTTCTTTCCACAGACCATCAACGTTCCTGTTTTTCTGATGAAGCGCTCCGGCGAGGAGATCGTGCGCGGTACGCGCGTGCTCATGCATGGGATCGCCATCATTTGCGCAGGACTTTTCTGGTATCTGATCGAAACCACGGTGCAGGTCGCAGTGGGCGTGGCGGTCGGCATTTCCAACGTGGTGATGTTTGGCTTTATCGGCGTGCTCATCCTGGCGTGTCTGGTCTATTTCTTCTGGCTCTGGCGCGCATAACAAACTGAGAGAGGAGGCGCAGCGATGACACAGACTGGCAAGAAAGATCGCAAGCAGATCGTGCTGCGTCTTTCCCCGGAATTGTACGATGCCCTCGCCCATTGGGCAGAGGATGAGTTCCGCTCCATCAACGGTCAGATCGAATTTCTTTTGACCGACGCTGTGCGCAAAGCGGGGCGGGAAAAGAAACCGAAAGAATGAATGGTTTTATTATAGAAAGGATGTATCAATATGATGATCGTTACCACTGAATCGATCCACGAAGAACGTTACCAGGTGCTCGGACTTGTGCGCGGCTGCTCGGCCTACAGCAAAAACGCTGTGAAGGACATTGGCCAGGCGTTCAAATCTGTCGTTGGCGGCGAGCTCAAAAGCTACTCCGACCTCATGGAAATGGCCAGCGCCACCGCTACAGAAAAGATGGAAGCGCAGGCGGAAGCCCTCGGCGCAGACGCAATCATTGGCGTCAGCTACGCGACAATGAGCATGACCGACGGCGCACCGGCAGTCATCGCCAGCGGCACCGCTGTGAAGCTCGCGTGAGTGGCGATGGACAGATGCTTTTGACCAGCACGCAGACTTTGACAGACCAGCCTTATGAAGAACTCGGCCTTGTGCGCGCAGCCAGCGTCTACAGCAAAAACATCGCCAAGGACATCGGCCAGTCGCTGAAATCCGTCGTCGGCGGTGAGCTGCTCGGCTATACCGATCTGCTCGAAGCGACCGTCGAAGCCGTCACCGCCAAGCTCGAAGACCGCGCCCAGGCCCTCGGCGCAGACGCCGTGATCGCCATCGGTTATACGACCTCGAACGTTACAGAATACGGCACCGAGGTCATCGCCTGGGGCACTGCTGTGAAGTTTGTGTGAGTGCGGGCTGGGTAGAATACAGAAGAAAAATGCTCCGGATCGGGAATGATCCAGAGCATTTTTGCGTTTTTGTGCCGAAATGGGAACGAAAATAGAGCGCGCTTTTGTATGAAAAACTTATTCTGTGCGAAAACCAGCAGATTTTCACATTTTTTAGTGCATTTTTTCGGCGTTTTTTGCACTAAATCTGACGAATAATGAAAGCGGGGAATGTGTTCTGTTTGAGATACGATTCTCTTTTGGGCGACGAACCGGCACGATTTTTGAGAAGCTGCAGTCGTAGTGGTGATTATTTCTCTTCCACTGGCCAGTTGAGCTGCACGAGCGGGATGCCGGCTTCGGCGAAGAGTTCTTTGGAGAGTCCATCGGGGTAGTCGCCGCTGTAGACGACGCGTTCTATGCCGACGCCGATGAGGATGCGGGCGCAGAGGCTGCATGGGCTGTGGGTGCAGTAGAGGGTGGCGCCGGCGATGGAGACGCCCATGATGGCGGCCTGGATGACGGCGTTCTGCTCGGCGTGGAGGGCGCGGCAGTATTCGTGACCTTCGCCGGAGCGGAAGCCCATGCGTTCGCGGGTGCAGCCGCCGAGATCGGAGCAGTGGGCCATGCCGGCGGGCGCGCCGTTGTAGCCGGTGGTGATGATGCGATGGTCTTTGACGAGGATGGCGCCGACCTGGCGGCGCAGGCAGTTGGAGCGTTTGGCGATGATGTGGGTGATTTCCATGAAATAGGTGTCCCAGTCTGGGCGCTTGTGCATGGTGGATTCCTCCTTTGGGTGCGGGATGTTGTTGGCTTTATGGTAGCATGTGTGGGCGCGGGATGCAATCCTGGCGGGAAAATGTCGTGGGATGGTGGAGTGTGTGGTGGGGTTATGCTATAATGAGGAAAAATGGCAAATTATGCGGACTATATCGACTGTTAATGATAAATGAGGTGTATGAATGAAAAAGATTATGTTTGTTTTCGGGACGCGTCCTGAGGCGATCAAGATGGCGCCGCTGGTGAAGGCGATGGAAAAAGCGGAGGATCTGGAGCCGCTGGTTGTTGTGACGGCTCAGCATCGCGAGATGTTGGACCAGGTGCTGGCGCTTTTTGATGTGACGCCGAGCTACGATCTGAACCTGATGAAGCAGAACCAGACGCTGATGGATATCACGGTGGGGGTGCTGCGCGGGATTGAGCGCATTGTGATCAAGGAAAAGCCGGACCTGGTGCTGGTGCACGGGGATACGACGACGACGTTCGCAGGTGCGCTGGCGAGCTTCTACCAGCAGGTGCCGGTTGGTCATGTGGAGGCTGGGCTTCGCAGCGGAAATATGTATTCGCCGTTTCCGGAGGAAGCGAACCGCAAGCTGACGGGCCAGTTGGCGTCGGTGCATTTTGCGCCTACGCGACAGGCGCGGGAAAATCTCCTGCGCGAGGGTGTGGACGCGGACGCGGTCTATACGACGGGCAATACGGTGATCGATGCGCTGCACCTGACGGTGCAGAAGGATTTTTCCTTTGACGCGGAACTGGCGGAGATGCTGGATGTGCCTGGCCGCAAGGTGCTGCTGACGACGCATCGCCGCGAGAACCTGGGCCAGCCGATGGTGCAGATCTTCCGCGCGATCCGGACGTTGCACGCGAATTTCCCGGATGTACATTTCTACTTCCCGATGCACAAAAATCCGCGTGTGCGGGCGCTGGCGCATGAGGCGCTGGATGAGCTGGAACGGGTGCATCTTTTCGAGCCATTGGACTATGCGCCGTTTGCAAATCTGATGGAGCGGATGGACCTGATCCTGACGGACAGTGGCGGCATGCAGGAGGAGGCGCCGGCGCTGGGCAAGCCTGTGCTGGTGCTGCGCGATACGACGGAGCGTCCGGAGGCCGTGGAGGCTGGGACGGTGCGCTTGGTGGGCTGCGACACGGATCTGATCGTAGAGACTGTGACGGAGCTTTTCACAAACGATGCGGCGTATGCGGAAATGAAGCATGCGGTGAATCCGTACGGCGATGGCAAGGCGTGTGCGCGCATTATTGATGCGATCCGCTATCATTTCGGGCTGGTGCCGGAACGTCCGGTGGACTGGCGCTGAGAGAAATTGTCATAAGTCGGTATACTTTTCTGAGAATTTTATCTATTCCATGAAATAAGCAAGTCTTATGTGTAAATGGTAACATATGGATGGTGATAACATTCCCATTTTGTTATACTTATCTTGTCAGATTGAGAAATGTCTCACAAGGAGGCGATTGAATGTCGATGCATTACCGGCGCCGGTCTAAGAAGGATGCCGAGGGTGGGGAAAAATCCCAGAGCCCGATGTACCGTGCGTTCAATATCGCTTTGAGCTTTGGGATCTCGCTGGCAGTCTCACTGTTTATCATGATCAAGGTCGGAGCATGGCTTGACGCTCGTTTTCAGATCGGCCCCTATGGCACGTTCGTGTGTGTGCTGATCGCGATCGTTGCGGGCTTTCGAACCCTCTACAGAGAGGTGCTACGCTTAGAGGAGGAAGACGCGCAAGGGATGGAGAAAAAATGATGGATCATGCTGTGCTCGAGTTTGTGATTGGTTTTGTGATAGGCGCTGTGGTTTGCCTGGGGAAGGAATTCCTTTTTCAGCGCTTTATCCTTACAGGCAACAAGTTATTACAGACACTGCTTTTCTGGTCGCGTCTGGTGATCGACTGTGTGGTGATGGTGGCGATGTATTTCGTCTCTGTTGCGGCACTGGTCGGCGCGGCGCTGGGGCTTTCTGTGTATATAGTGGTCCTGGTGGTGCAGACGCTCAGAAAGGGGCAGTGATCACAAAGAGAAAGAGGTGATATTTTTGTTCCCACAAGCTTTGCTTGCCAGTGAAGAGGTCTCCAATATTGTCTATCAGAACGGAAATCTGATCCTGACCAATGAGATCACGACGATGTGGGGGGTTATGATCGTTTTGATCATTCTCTCGTATCTCGCGACGAAGGATATGCAGATGAAGCCAAAAACGTGGAGTCTGCAGAATATCTTTGGCTACATCATCGATTTCCTGATGGATACGATTGAGGGCATCATGGGCAAGGAAAATGGCCGCAAGTACGCGCCATTTCTGCTCACGATCTTCTTCCTGATCATCTGCTCGAACTATGTTGGTCTCCTGCCTTTGGCTGGCCACGTAGAATACGGCTACAAGGCGCCGACGAGCAGCTTGAGCGTCACAGCAGCTCTGGCGCTGATCACCATTGTGGCGTTCTTCGTCTTTGGGATCAAAAACAGCCCGAAGAAGTTCTTCAAGTTCTTCTTCTCGCCGATGCTGCCACTGAACCTGCTTGATATGATCACCCGTCCGCTGTCGTTGGCAGTCCGTCTTTACGGTAATATTTACGGGGAAGAAATGGTCATTGGTTTCCTTTTTGGGATGATCCCGCTCTTCCTGCCGTTGCCAATGTATGCGCTGAGTATCCTCTTTGGGGCGATCCAGGCATACGTGTTCATGATGCTGGCGACGATCTATATTGAGGAGGGTGTCTCTGGACACTAATCATTGTCACTGAGAAAGTAGCACAAAAGGTTTTTTAAGGAGGATTTTTCTTTATGGATGCAACTGGATTGATCGCTCTCGCAATGGCTATCGCCATTGGCTTATCTGCAATTGGTTCGGGTATTGGTCAGGGTATTGCGACTGGCCGTGCCACTGAATCTATGGCTCGTCAGCCAGAAATGGCCGGCGGGATCCGCACGACGCTGATCCTTGGTCTGGCATTTATGGAAACGCTGACGATCTACGGTCTCTTGATCGCTCTGATGCTGTATTCTCAGCTTTAATCGAAGAATCTGTTACACTATCACAAATTAGAAACGCCGCCGGAAAACGCGGCGCAAGGAGGACATACAAATGGATGCAACTGGATTGATCGCACTTGCTATGGCAATCGCCATTGGTTTATCAGCTATCGGCTCTGGTATTGGTCAGGGTATTGCTACTGGTCGTGCCACTGAATCTATGGCTCGTCAGCCAGAAATGGCCGGCGGGATCCGTACGACGCTGATCCTCGGTCTCGCATTTATGGAAACGCTGACCATTTATGGTCTCTTGATCGCTCTGATGCTGTATTCCCAGCTTTAATGAAGTGATTCGCATAAAAAGCAAGACGCAATCATTCATGACAAAGTAAGGAGATGGTTTTATGAGCATTGAGCCATCCACACTGATATTTGCGCTTATCAACTTCTTTATTCTGCTGTTCTGCCTGAAGAAGTTCCTGTACAAGCCTCTGTTCAACATGCTTGACGAACGTGCGGCTACGATCGCGAAGAATGTGGACGATGCAGAGCAGGCTCGTGACGAGGCCAACGCACTGAAGGCTGAATACGAGGCAAGTCTCAAAGAAGCGCAGACTAAGGCTCAAGAAATTATTCAGAATGCCAATAAGCTTGGCGAAGAAACCCGTGCTGAAATTGTTGCAAAGGCGCGCGAAGAAGCTGCGCGTGCATCTGAAAAGGCAAGAGAAGAGATCAACCGCGAAAAGGAACAGGCGCTCAAAGATCTGCGTGCCGAGGTAGCCGATCTGGCTGTCGACGCTGCATCGAAGATCATTGGCCGCAATGTGACGGTGGCGGATCATGAAAATCTTGTCAACGAATTTATCAAAGAGGTAGGGGACGCTAAATGAACGATGCAGGAGTAGCAAAACGCTATGCACAGGCACTGTTCATGCTCGCGGATGAATCCCAAAACGTCGATAAGATCGGCCAGGACCTTGCTTATGCCTGCGAAACGATTGATGGTAACGCAGAGCTGAAGCAGGCTTACACAGGTGTGCAGTTTTCGATGGCCGGCAAGAAAAACGCGATCGCAAAGGTCTTCCAGGATCAGGTAGACAAGATCGTGGTAAATTTCCTGCAGGTTTTGATCGAAAAAGGGCGCACCGGTTATCTTTCAGATATCCAGAAGGCTTACGCAAAGCTTTTGGATGATCGCAATGGTATTGCGGATGCGACAGTCACAAGCGCGTTTCCGCTGAAAGAAGAGGAAGCCAAAAACATCGCTCTGGCGCTCGGTAAGGCGGTGGGCAAGACGATCCGTTTGGAGGTTGTTGTGGACCCATCACTGGTTGCCGGTGTGCGTCTGAAATACGGCGATAAGATCATCGACGGCTCCGTAGAAGCGCGTTTAGCGAGCATGCGAAAGCGCCTCATGACACAGGACATTGTAGGAGGTGAAGGTCCCCAATGAGCATTAGACCAGATGAAATAAGCTCAATTTTAAAAGAAGAAATCCAGAACTTTGACCAGACTGTCGAAACGAGCGAGATTGGTACTGTTATCGAGGTCGGTGACGGTATTGCTCGTGTACACGGACTGCAGAACGCCATGGTTAACGAACTCCTGGAGTTCCCTGGCGGCGTCAAGGGGATGGCCCAGAACCTTGAAGAAGACAACATCGGCTGCATTCTTCTTGGGGAATTTGAACACATTAAGGATGGCGACCCTGTTAAACGCACGGGCCGTATAATCGAGGTACCGGTTGGTGAAGCGCTGATCGGCCGCGTTGTCAATGCGATCGGTGAACCGATCGACGGCAAGGGCCCGATCGAAACGACAAAATCCCGTCCGGTGGAAAACGTTGCCCCTGGGGTTATCACCCGTGAAGCGGTACACGAACCGCTGCAGACTGGGCTGAAGGCGATCGACGCACTGGTACCGATCGGCCGCGGTCAGCGTGAGCTGATCATCGGCGACCGCCAGACTGGTAAAACCGCTATCGCGATCGACACCATCATCAACCAGAAGGGCCAGGATGTTATCTGCATCTACGTTGCGATCGGCCAGAAGGCGTCGACCGTTGCCAACGTTGTTGGCACGCTGGAAGAATACGGCGCCATGGATTACACCATCGTCGTTGCCGCAACAGCATCCGAGCCTTCTCCAATGCTTTACATTGCACCATACGCAGGGGCAGCAATGGGCGAAGAATTCATGTTTAACGGCAAGGACGTGCTGATCGTTTACGATGACCTGTCCAAGCAGGCCGTCGCTTACCGCGAACTTTCCCTGCTCTTGCACAGACCACCAGGACGCGAAGCATATCCTGGGGACGTATTCTATCTCCACAGCCGTCTTTTGGAACGTGCTGCGAAGCTGGAAGACAAATACGGCGGCGGCTCCATGACCGCGTTGCCAATCATCGAAACCCAGGCATCCGACGTATCTGCCTACATCCCTACGAACGTTATCTCCATCACCGATGGTCAGATCTTCCTTGAAACAGACCTCTTCCACTCCGGGATCCGTCCTGCTATCAACGCAGGTATCTCCGTCTCCCGTGTTGGTGGGTCTGCACAGATCAAGGCCATGAAGAAGATCGCTGGTAACATGCGTATCGACCTGGCACAGTACAACGAACTCAAGGCGTTCAGCCAGTTTGGTTCTGACCTGGATGAAGGCACCAAGGCAACGCTGGCGCGTGGTGAACGCTTGCAGGAAATCCTCAAGCAGAAGCAGTATGCGCCAATGCCTGTCGAAGAACAGGTTGTCAGCATCTATGCGGTCGTTAAAGGCTATTGCGACAGCATCCAGACAGCCAACGTCGGCCGCTTCGAAAAGGAATTCCTTGACTTTATGCGCGCGTCCAAGTACAAAGAAAGCGTGCTCGATGTGATCTCTTCCACTGGTAAGATGGAAGGCGACGCAGAAGAAGCGCTGAAGAAAGCGATCGCTGAATTTAAGGAAGGCTTCCAAGGCTAAGAGAGGAAGGTGAGACATCTTGGCAAACGCTAAGGAGATCAAACGCAGAATGCAGAGTATCACGAATACGAAGCAGATCACAAACGCCATGAAGATGGTCTCCGCCTCCAAGCTCCGCCGTGCACAGAAACAGATCGGCGCTGGACGCCCTTATCAGGAAAAGCTGCGCCAGGTGCTGGCTCAGGTTTCCGCGTCCATGTCCGGTGAGATCTCTGATCCTTTGCTCGAAGTGCGCCCTGTGAAACATGAAGCGTTCCTTGTCATCGCGTCCAACAAAGGGCTCGCCGGTGGCTTCAACCATCATGTGACAAAAGAAGCGCACCGCGTCATCAAAGAGGCCCAGGCCGCTGGCCACGAAGTCAGCGTCATTGCCGTTGGCCGCAAAGTGAACGAGTATTTCACCAAGCATGGTGTCCCTGTCGATGTGGCCTATCTGGACACCCACGATATTCCGGATCCGTACGACAGCGAAGTCATCGCCAAGGAGATCCGCTCCGCCTATGAAACAGGGAAATACGATAAAGTCAGCATAGTGTATCCGTTGTTCCGCTCCGTCATGAGCCAGGTGCCAACCGTTGTGCCGCTCCTGCCAATCGCCGGAGAGACGCTCGGCCAGGATGAAGATAAAGATGCAAGCAAGTACAGCGTCGACTACATCTTCGAACCAGACGCCGCGTCCATCTTGAGCCAGCTTCTGCCAATGTATCTGTCCAATCAGATCCATGGCTGCATGGCCGATGCGAAGACCGGGGAGCATGGCGCGCGTATGACCGCCATGACCGCAGCGACGGATAACGCTACCGAGCTCTTGAGCAAGCTGGAGATCAGCTACAACCGTGCACGTCAGGCTGCGATCACCAACGAGATCACGGAGATCGTCGCTGGCGCGAACGCGCTCAGCTAATGCACGCATAAGGAGGAAGATCCGTCTTGAATAATCAAGGTAAAATCATAAAAGTCGTTGGTCCTGTCGTTGACGTCGAGTTCGCGGCAGACCAGCTTCCAGAAATCAACTACGCCCTCCACGTCTCCGACGAAGGGCAGGAAATCGAACTCGAATCCAAGATCGACGTTACCCTCGAAGTCGCCGAACATCTCGGCGGCAACATCGTTCGTACCGTCGCTATGAGCTCCACCGACGGGCTCGTGCGCGGGCTCACCGTTGAAAACACCGGTAGCCCAATCACCGTGCCAGTCGGCGACGCCACCCTCGGCCGCCTCTTCAACGTCACCGGTCAGCCGATCGACGAAGCTGGCCCAGTTGCAGCTGAAGAACGCTGGTCCATCCACCGCGAAGCACCAAGCTTCGCAGAACAGAGCCCTGAAAAGGAAATCCTCGAAACCGGTATCAAAGTCATCGACCTCCTCTGCCCTTACGTTAAGGGTGGTAAGATCGGTCTCTTCGGCGGTGCCGGCGTAGGGAAAACCGTCTTGATCCAGGAGCTCATCCGCAACATCGCTTACGAACACGGCGGCTATTCCGTATTCGCAGGCGTCGGCGAGCGTACCCGTGAAGGGAAAGACCTGCTCGTTGAAATGAAGGAAAGTGGCGTTATCGACAAGACCAGCCTTGTGTTTGGTCAGATGAACGAACCACCAGGCGCACGTATGCGTATCGCCCTCACCGGCCTCACCATCGCAGAATACTTCCGCGATGTGCAGCATCAGGACGTGCTCCTCTTCATCGATAACATCTTCCGTTTCACCCAGGCCGGCTCCGAAGTATCCGCTCTCCTCGGGCGCATGCCTTCCGCCGTTGGTTACCAGCCAACCCTCGCCACCGAAATGGGCCAGATGCAGGAACGTATCACCTCCACCGACAAAGGTTCCATCACCTCCGTCCAAGCCGTCTACGTCCCTGCCGATGACTTGACCGACCCAGCGCCAGCAACCACCTTCGCCCACTTGGATGCAACCACCGTTTTGGACCGTGGTATCTCCGAAAAAGGTATCTACCCAGCCGTAGACCCACTCGGTTCCACCTCCCGCATCCTTGACCCACTCGTCGTCGGCGAAGAACACTACAACATCGCCCGCGGTGTGCAGGAAGTGCTGCAGCGCTACAAAGACCTGCAGGACATCATCTCCATCCTCGGTATGGATGAATTGTCCGATGAAGAAAAACTCATCGTTGCCCGCGCCCGTAAGATCGAGCGTTTCCTCAGCCAGTGCTTCTTCGTTGCCGAACAGTTCACCGGCAACCCAGGCCAGTACATTCCGCTCAAGGAAACCCTGCGCGGCTTCAAAGAAATCCTCGAAGGCAAGCACGACGACCTGCCTGAACAGGCCTTCCTCATGGTCGGCACCATCGACGATGCCGTCGCCAAAGCAGAGGCAATGAAGAAAAGCGGCAGCGTAATGTAAGGAGGCGTTTACCATGGCAGAAAAACTGCTGAAGCTGGAAGTGGTCGCCCCCGACCATCAAGCGCTATCCGTAGAAGCAAAGAGCGTCGTCGTTCGCACTCCAGAGGGTGAGATCGGCTTCCTGCCGAACCACGCCGCCCTCATCGCAGCTCTCAAGCCAGAGATCGTGCGCTACGAAGACGCCGCAGGCAAAAAAGGCTACATCTTCATCGGTGGTGGCTTCGTGGAAGTCAATGACAACCACGTCACCATCCTCTCGCCAAGCGCAGAGACCGCCGACCAGATCGACTTCGACCGTGCTGCTCGCGCCAAACAGCGCGCTGAAGAGCGCCTCGCTCACAGACGCGAAGGCAATGTCGACGTCGTTCGCGCCGAAGCAGCCCTCTATCGCTCCATCGAGCGTCTGAAGATGAAACAGTATCTGTAATAGCCCAAAGCTCTCCAGAAATGGGGAGCTTTTTTGTGCTCTTTGTTCCGTCATCGCTCTAGCTGATGGATGGTCATGAAAAAATGGCAATGTTTGCTGTGGTAATTTTTTGACAGTTCCGACGACGCTGGCGGCTGAAAGCCGCTGTGTATTGCAGTTTTTCGTGGGCGGAAAGCGGCTGCTTACACGGGCGTTTTTGAGTGATTGTATAAATTGGAATTGTGTGATCTGGTAAAACACGGGGCTTAATGTGAGTGAGCGTGGTTGGTTTTCAATATAGGAAAAAGGCTTAACATAGCCACTGGATAGACTTTTTGCGCAGGCGGACGGTGGTCCCTGATTGATAAAAATTTATCATGGTTCTGTAAATCGTTCGCTTGAGAATTGTATTTAATTAAAAAATGTTGCATAATATAGTAGATATAAAAGGCATTCTTATGCCCAAAATTCTGTCTGTGCGTTTTCTCACAGATGGGAAGGAAATTATTTATAGGGGAGGTTTTATGGTGAATGATGGATTATGGATCATCCTGCTGTTCGTGGCGTTGGCGTTGGTTCTGACCTGTGCCGGTATTGGCGTGAGCTTGCTTTTGAGCCCGCACTACTATCACAGCAAGGAACAGCGTGAAACGTTTGAATGCGGGATCGATACGGAAGGGACCGCCTGGGTCAACTTCCGTGTTGGCTACTACATGTATGCACTTGTATTCCTATTGTTTGACATTGAAACTGTATTCTTCTTTCCTCTGGCCCTTGCGTTCAAGAGTGTGGGAATGTTCCCGGTGCTTGCGGGAACACTTTTCCTGGTGCTGTTGTGCATCGGTCTGTGGTATGAATGGAAGGAGGGCGCGCTCGAATGGAAATAGATAAAGTGCGTTTTGACGAGGAGCACATGCCTACCTCCGAAGGGTGGAGCCCTTCGACAAGAATCTCGCCTGTTACGGACTATCTGCGTAACACCCAGCCGACTCAGGCTGAGCTTGACCGCTGCGTTGTGCTGACGACGGTCGACAAGGTGCTCAATTATGGCCGTAGCTGGTCGTTCTGGCCGGTGACCTTTGGTCTGGCCTGCTGCGCGATCGAAATGATGTGCTCCGGTGGGGCGCGTTTCGACCTGGCGCGTTTTGGCTACGAAGTTTTCCGTCCATCGCCACGTCACGCGGACCTGATGATTGTTGCCGGTACGGTAACGAAAAAGATGGCACCGCTCATCAAGCGCATCTACGAAGAAATGGCAGAACCAAAATACGTCATCGCGATGGGTAACTGCGCGGTCAGTGGCGGCCCTTTTGCCGGCGGCTATTCGATGGTCAGCGGCGTGAAGGAATTTTTGCCGGTCGACGTATTCCTGCCTGGCTGCCCACCACGCCCAGAGGCGCTCTTTGATGCCTGCCTGAAGCTGAAGGATCGTGTTAACGATCCAACGATCGTTGAGAGAGAGAGGTGAAGGCTGTGCTCAAAGAACAGATCATGAATGTGATCCCTGCGCTTAAAGAGGAGGAAGATCCTCGTGTCACAGCGTTCACTGTGGAACGCGACGATTTTGTGCAGGCGATCATGGATCTTGCCAATAAATGCGGCTATGATGCGCTGTTGGATCTCTGCGCTGTGGAATATCCAGAGGATATGGTCGGTGTGTACAACCTGATGAACTTCGAGGACATGGATATGATCCGCGTTTCCGTGCACATTCCGAAGGACGATCTTTGGCTGCCATCTCTGGATGGCGTGTTCAAGGCGGCCTATGTGCTGGAGCGCGAAAGCTATGACCTCATGGGCGTCGACTACAAGGGCCATCCGGACCTGCGCCGTATCTTCCTGGCAGATGACTTTGTCGGTCATCCACTGCGCAAGGATTACGAGAACCACGTGAGAAAGTAAGGGAGGGGGAAAACGATGAGTATCTATGAACCACAAGGTCGTTATGCGAACTCTGAAGCGCAGACGATCGATGAACTGATGCAAAAGCAGCAGGAAATGCAGAATCTGCAGACAGACAAAGACCCATCCCAGACCTATATCATGAATATGGGCCCTCAGCATCCTTCGACCCACGGGGTTTTCCGTGCTAAGCTCACGATGAACGGCGAAAAAGTCGTCGGCTGCGAAAACGTTTGCGGTTATCTCCATCGCGGCATTGAAAAGCTGTCCGAAGATCGTACCTGGGCACAGGTTGTGCCATACGCCGACCGTCTCGACTACCTCTCCTGCATCCTCAATGAATGGGGCTATTGCATGGCAGTTGAACAGCTCCTGGGTGTCGAAGTACCGGAACGCGGTGAATATGTGCGCGTCATCATCGGTGAATTGCAGCGTATCGCGCACCATCTCGTTTATCTCGCCTGCATGGCGCTCGACTTCAACGGCTACACCGTCTGGATGTACATGTTCCGCGAACGCGAAAAAGTCTTCGACCTGCTCGAAGCTTACAGCGGCAGCCGCATGAACAACCACGCTTTCCGCATCGGCGGGGCACCAACACCACTGCCAGAGGGCTTCAAAGAAAAGCTCACAAAATGGCTGGATGAATTCCCGGATGCCCTCAAAGATTTCCAGAACGTCTTAAACGGCAACGAAATCTTCCTCGCCCGCACCAAAAACGTCGGCGTCATCGATGCAGAAATGTGCAAAAACTACGGCGTCTACGGCGCCAACCTGCGCGCAGCCGGTGTCAAGATCGACCTGCGCAAGGACAAGCCTTACAGTGTCTACGACCGTTTCGATTTCGAAGTGCCAACTGGTGAGATCGGCGACTGCTACGACCGCTACATGCTGCGCTATTGGGAAATGGCAGAGTCTGCCAAGATCATCCGCCAGGCTCTGGAGCAAATGCCAGACGAAGGCCCAACCATGGGCAAGGTGCCAAAGATGATCAAGGTCCCTGCCGGCAGTGCTTATGCACAGCTCGAAGGCGGCATGGGCTGGCTCGGTTTCTACGTCGTCAGTGACGGCGGCACCAAGCCATACCGCGTGCGCATCCACGCGCCAAGCATGATGAGCGTGTTCGCTCTGCAGGACATCGTCGGCGTTGAAGACATGTTCATGCAGGATTACGTCGCAGCCCTGGCATCGGTCGATATCGTACTCGGTGAAGTGGACCGTTAAAGGGGGTAGTTATTCGTGCTTAATAATCTGTTTATCAACATAGGTAACTGGATTGTCGACATCACCATGCGCCTTGGCGGTTCCCAGGCCCTCGGCCTCTGGATCGAGCGCATCGTCGCAGCCGTCGTCGTCCTCGTCTTTTTGTTGTGCAACGTTATCATTTTGGTTTATCTGGAACGTAAGATCTCCGGGTTCATCCAGGAGCGTCTCGGGCCAAACCGTATGGGGCCGTTCGGTATCTTCCAGCTTTTCATGGACATCCTGAAGCTCGTCAGTAAGAACACCGTCACCCCGGATCGTGCCGATAAGTTCCTGTACAATCTCGTACCGATCGTCGTCTTCATCCCAACCATGATGGTCTTTGCCGTCATGCCGCTTGGTGAAGGCATGACCGTCTACGATTCGCCTGTCAGTCTCATCTATTATTTCGCAGTCAGCGCTTTTACCACGCTGATCCTGCTCCTTTCCGGCTGGGCTGCCAACAACAAATACAACCTCATGGGTGGTATGCGTGCCGCAGCGCAGATGGTCAGCTACGAAATCCCGCTGCTCTTTTCTCTGCTCGGGATCGTCATGCTCACCGGCAGCCTCAACCTCAACGACATCGTCTATGACCAGATCGAACATGGCTGGTTCATCTTCCGTCAGCCGCTCGCTTTCATCATCTTCTCGATCGCAGCGACCGCCGAGATCAACCGCTCCCCATTCGACCTGGCAGAAGGTGAACAGGAGCTCATCGCCGGTTATCAGACCGAGTACAGTGGTATGCGTTTCGCATTCATGTACCTCGGTGAATACGTCGCCATGCTCGCCATGTGCTGGCTGGCTGCCGTGCTCTTCCTCGGCGGCTGGCAGGGACCAATCCTCCCAGGCTGGCTCTGGCTCTTCATCAAGACGTATATTTTTGTTCTCTTAAATATGTGGGTACGCTGGACCTTCCCTCGTATCCGCATTGACCACATGTTCAAACTGAACTGGAAGGTTTTGATCCCGCTGGCTGTCGCTAACCTTGCGATCACCGGCATCGTCATCAAAGCCTTGCAGCTCATGGCATAGGAGGTGGATGTATGTACGGAATAGGGTTATTGAAAGGCCTCGGCGTTACCGGTAAGCACTGGTTCAAGCGAGAAATCACCGAACAGTATCCGGAACAGCGTCCAGACCTCCCACCCGCCAGCCAGGGCTTCTTTGACTACGACGTCACTAAGTGCATCGCTTGCGGGTTGTGTGAACGGGCATGCCCAAACCATGTCATCACCGTTGAATCGGAAAAGAACGAAGAAGGTAAGAAAGTCGTCACCGCATACAAAATGCAGGTCGAATACTGCCTCTTCTGCGGCATGTGCATTGAGTCCTGCCCAACCAAGGCGCTCAAAAACGCCAACAACTTCGAGATCGCCTGCTACAGCTACGAAAACACAGAATACGATTTCTGCAGCGGCATTCCACAGGCGATGAATGAAAAATTCAACAAGATCCAGGCCGATTACTGGAACAAAAAACGTCCGGAAGGCAACCCAATGGGCATGCCGGAACCGGTCAAACCACCAAAGCCAGCGCCAAAACCTGCCGCAAAACCGGCTGCAAAGCCAGCAGATGCCCAGGCCAAAGCGCCAGCCGCGGAAAAACCAGCGGAAGCAGCCGCTCCTGCCGCTGAAAAGCCAGCAGAAGCCGCAAAACCTGCAGCGCCTCAGGCTGAAAAACCAGTAGAAGCGCCAGCTCCTGCAGCCGCTGAAGAAGGAAAGGGGGCAGCTGAATGATCTCGCCAGTACTTTTTTATCTGACGGCCTTCGTCGTCATCTTCGGGGCGCTCATGATGGTTGCTCATAAAAACATCCTTTACAGCGCCTTGTCCATGGTGCTGTGTTTCATCGGCGTAGCCGGTGTTTATGCAACACTGCAGCTTTCGTTCTTCGCCGTCGTCCAGATCATGGTCTATGTCGGCGCGATCACCATTCTCACCGTGTTCGCTATCATGCTGACCCGCCATGCCAATCAGGAAAACTTCGACGGCACCAATCCATTCTCCGGTAATGCAGTCGGCGCCGGCATCGTCGCCGTACTTGTCGCCGTTGTGATGGCCATCGTCATTCGTACGATTAGCCTCATCACTCCACAGGCTCTGCCGGAGGACTGGATCCAGCAGATTGGCGTCGAACTTTTCGGCACCTACGTGCTGCCAGTTGAACTCGTTGCACTGCTTTTGCTCGTCGGTATGATCGGCGCGATCGTGATTGGGAAGGAGGATGATGGCCGATGATCGGACTCACACATTATCTGTTATTGGGCGCGTTCCTCTTTGCCATCGGCCTCTTCAACGCTCTTTCGAAGCGCAACGTTATCGCAGTGCTCATGGGTGTTGAACTGATGCTGAACGCAGTCAATATGAACCTCTTGGCGTTTAACCGCTTCGTCGGGATCAATGGCGTCGATGGGTATGTTTTTGCTTTGATCGTCTATGTTGTTGCGGCAACAGAAGTTGCCGTTGGTCTGGCACTCGTCATCAAGCATTACCGCGAAAGCGGCAACAGCGACGTCGCCAAGATCGACTGGCTGAAATGGTAAGGGGGGTATAAACTATGATACAGTATGCTTGGCTATTGCCATTATTGCCGCTCCTTGCTTTCGCCGTTACCGGCCTCTTTACCGGCCGCAGTAAAAATCTCACCGTTGGCATCGTCGTCGCCGTCTTTGCCGTCAACCTCATCATTGCCTCTGGCATTGGTCTGGAAGTCCTCGGCGGCGCTGCAACCATGGACAATCCGATCGAATACGGCGTAGAATGGCTCGCAATCGGAGATTTCTCCATCGAGCTCGGGTTCCTCATCGACCCACTGACCGCCATGATGCTCTTCGTCGTCATGGTCGTTGCTACGCTCGTCGCCATCTATTCCATCGGCTACATGCACGGAGATCCTGGAACACCACGCTTCTTCAGCTATCTGTCCCTGTTCGTGTTCTCCATGCTGCTCCTCGTTGTTGCCAACAACTATTTCTTCATCTTCTTCGGTTGGGAAATGGTTGGTCTGTGCTCCTATCTGCTCATCGGTTACTACTATGACACCGACAGCGCAGCGCGCGCCAGCCAAAAAGCGTTCCTCTTCAACCGACTCGCCGACTTCGGCTTCATGCTCGGTTTCTTCCTGATCTTCGCCACCTTTGGCACCTTCAATTTCACCGAGCTTTCCGAGCTCATCCCACAGTATGGTAACGAAGCCCTCGTTGCCCTCATGGGTATCCTCGTCTTCATCGGGCCGATCGGTAAATCCGCGCAGTTCCCACTGCACGTATGGCTGCCAGACGCCATGGAAGGTCCTACACCAGTCAGTGCGCTGATCCACGCAGCGACCATGGTCGCCGCCGGTGTTTACCTCCTGGCTCGTCAGTTCGCGCTCTTCTCCAGCGCCACCCTGACCATGGAAGTCATCGCCTTCATCGGTGGCTTCACCGCCATCTTTGCAGCCTGCATGGCGCTCGTCAACAACGACATCAAGCGCGTGCTCGCATTCTCTACCATGAGCCAGCTCGGCTACATGGTCATGGCCATCGGCCTTGGCACCATCACCGCTGCAACCTTCCACCTCGGTACCCACGCTTTCTTCAAAGCGCTGCTCTTCCTCGGTGCAGGTTCTGTCATTCACTGTGTTGGTTCCAACGACATGGCCCTCATGGGCGGACTGCGCAAATATATGCCAGTCACCACCTGGACCTTCATCATTGGTTCCCTCGCGCTGGCCGGGATCTTCCCATTCGCCGGCTTCTGGTCCAAGGATGAGATCATCACTACCGCATTCACCAGTGGCCACTATGGCTACTTCGTCATCGCCGAGATCGTTGCGTTTATGACCGCGTTCTACATGTTCCGTCTCATCTTCCGCACCTTCTTCGGTGAAAACCATACCCCTCACGGCCACCTTCATGAATCTCCAAAGGTCATGACTGTGCCACTCATCATCCTTTCCGTGTTTGCCATCTTCGCCGGTTTCGTTGGCGCGCCATTCATGCACAATGGCTACGCATCCTACGTCTTCTACGGCGAACCGCATCATCCGGAAGCCAACTACTTTGTCATGCTCCTGTCCACCGTGCTGGCTCTCGCTGGTATCGGTCTTGCGTACCTCATGTACCACAAGAAGAGCATCGACCCAGCCAAGATCGCCAAATCCAGCGGTCCAATCTATGGCATTCTCTCCAACCGATTCTACATCGACCAGATCTATCAGTGGATCTTCGACGTCATCGTCATGGGCTTCTCTTATGTCTGCAAATGGTTCGATACCTACATCATCGACGGTTTCCTCGATTGCGTCGCCAACGTCACCAAATGGGCTGGCGCCAAACTGCGCAAGACTGAAACCGGTAACATGCAGACCTATGCAGTCGTCATGTTCTTTGCCGTCATTGTGATCGTGCTCTGGAAAGCCATGCCGATGTTAGGAGGGATGTAATCGATGAATAGTCTAGGATTTCCAATTCTTTCGCTGATTACATTGATGCCGATCCTCTGCGCCGTCGTCGTCCTCTTTATTCCAAACGAAAAAGTCGACGTCATGAAGAAAACGGTCATTGGATTCATGGGCGTGAACCTTCTGCTCACACTTTTCATGTTCGCGCAGTACAATGTCAGCGAAGGCGGCATGCAGTTTGTCGAAAACATCACCTGCTCTGAGTTCCTCGGGATCAACTACATCATGGCAGTGGATGGGATCAGCGCGCCGCTGATGCTTTTGACCAGTTTGATCATCTTTGCCGGGAGCTGCATCTCCTACGATATGAACACCCGGACCAAAGAATTCTTTGTTTTCCTGATGATCCTGGTTTGCGGGGTGTATGGCGTATTCGCTTCGCAAAACCTCTTGTTCTTCTACATCTTCTTCGAACTCGCCCTCGTTCCAATGTACACCCTCGTCGGTGTCTGGGGTTCTGTTCGTAAAGATTACGCCGCCATGAAGCTCGTGCTCTACCTGCTCATCGGCTCCGTGTTCGTCCTCGTTGGGATCATTTCTATGTATCTCTACGGCGCAAGCACCAGCGGCCTCGGCCACCTCACCCTCAATATGGATGAGCTCGCCACCGTAGCGTATGGCACAGACTTCCAGATCTTTGCTTATGCATTCCTCGCCTTTGGGTTTGGGTTCCTCGTTAAGATGTTCCCATTCCACACCTGGTCTCCACTCGGTTACGCAGCAGCGCCTACCGCTGTTTCCATGCTCCACGCCGGCGTTATCGTCAAGCTTGGTGCGTACGGCCTTATCCGCTGCGCCGTTAGCTTCTTCCCAGAAGGGGCACAGTTCTGGGCACCAGTCATCGGCCTGCTTTGCATGATCAATATCGTCTATGGTGCGTTTATCGCCATGGTACAGAAAGACATGAAGCTCTTCGTCGGTTATGCCTGCGTGAGCCACATGGGTTACATCCTTCTCGGTGTATCGACCCTCAACCTCATGAGCCTTTCCGGCGCAGTCAGCCAGATGGTCGCTCACGGTCTCATGATGGGCCTCTTCTTCAGCGTCATCGGCTACATCTACCACGAAGCTGGCACCCGCGACATCTCTGCTTTCGGTGGCCTCGCCAAGCAGATGCCTAAAGCAGCCGTGCTCTTCAGCCTCGCTGCCCTCGCCTGCCTTGGTCTTCCTGGTATGTTCAACTTCGTCGCCGAATTCCTCATCTTCATGGGGACCTTCACCAGCGACAAAGTCATCCTTGGCTTCATCAGCTATCAGTTCATGGCAGTCATCGCCATCAGTGGTATCGTCATCACCGCCACCTACTGCCTGCGCGCAGTCCGCATCGCCTTCATGGGCCCTCGCAATCCAAAGTGGGATCACCTGCACGACATCCACGGGATCTATCTCGTAGGTCCTTGCGTGCTCGTCATCGCCCTCTTCGTATTCGGGATCTACCCACACGGCATCGGCGCTATGATCGAATCCGGCGTCGCACCTATTGCCCAGGCAATTGAATCCAGCGTGATTGGAGGGATCTTCTAATGCTGACCTTTCAAGCGATTACAATGGAATTGTTGGTATTCGGCCTTGGATTGATCCTTCTTCTGGCTAAACTCATCGCCAAAAAAGGGGCAACCCTTCCATATGGATGGATCACTGTGCTCGGCCTCGTCGTCATCGGCGTCGTTGGCATCATCTATCCGCCGGAAGTCGGCATCGTATTCAATGGCATGTACTATACCGATAGTTACAGCCTCTTCTTCAAAGAACTGATCCTCGTCTGCGCCGTGCTCATCTCCCTCTGCTCCACCGATTATGTGAAGCGCAAAGGCTACAGCGAAGCAGAATACTACATCCTGCTCGTTTTCGCCACACTCGGGATGATGGTCTTCACCGCAGCCGGTGATCTCATCACCTTGTACGTCGGCCTCGAGCTGATGACCATGAGCTTCATCGTGCTCATCGGTATCGTTCGCCGCAATGCACTTTCCTCTGAAGCAGCGATCAAATACCTCGTGCTCTCCGGTCTCAGTTCCGCAGTCATGCTCTATGGTATTTCCCTGATCTACGGCTTCATGGGCACCACAGTGCTCCTGGAAATGTCCATGAACATCTACGCCTTCTCCCACACCGCATTCATGGTCGTCGGCGTTCTGTTCTTCCTCGCCGGGTTTGCTTATAAACTCAGCGCCGTCCCATTCCATATGTGGGCGCCAGACATTTATCAGGGCGCACCAACGCCAGTTGCCGGCTTCCTCGCCGTCGGTGCGAAAGTCGCCACCCTTGGCGTGCTCTGCCGCCTGCTCTTCAACTACTTCAACTACTACGGCGATTCCTGGCTTGATGTGATCCTCGCTCTCGCGATGCTCTCCATCATCTTCGGGAACCTCGTCGCTATCCCACAGCGCGATATCAAGCGTATGCTCGCATACTCCTCCATCGCGCAGGTCGGTTATCTGCTCCTCGCCGTCGCCGCAGCGAACACCCTCGGCATCGTCGCCATCTGCTTCTACGTAGCAGCCTACGCCTTTGCCAACATCGGTGCCTTCATCGCAGCTTCCAACGTCGAGATCGCCAGCGGAACCACCGACATGAAGAAATACGTTGGTATGAGCAAGCGCTCCCCACTCATCGCCGCAGGGCTCTTCATCTTCATGATCTCCCTCGGCGGTCTGCCACCTACCGGTGGGTTCATTGGGAAATTCATCATCTTCACATCCACCATTCAGAGCGGCTACCTGATCCTTTCTATCATCGCCCTCTTGTTCAGCATGGTCTCCGTTTACTACTATCTGCGCCTCGTCCGCGAATGCTATTTCGCGCCGGTGCCAGAAGACGCGGACATGACCAAGATCAAGACCCCGATCGGAATCAAGATCGCCCTCGCCGTCTGCATGATCATGAGCATCGCCATGGGGCTGTTCTTCGATCCAATGATCGAAGCTGGCACCAATGCCCTCAGCACCCTGCTGCTCTTCTAAGATGTGTACCAGGCACGTCCGTCCGTCAGGATGGACGTGCTTTTTATGCGTGACAACCGCGCCTGTTCGTGGCACAATAGAAGGAGATAAAACAAGGAAGTGAAACACAATGGTTCATTTTTTGCAGAACGATTGGGCAGAAGTGCTCGACGAAGAATTTGAGAAGCCCTACTACAAAGAGCTGCGGGAATTTCTCAAGCACGCTTATGCAAGCGAGCGCGTCTACCCACCAATGGAAGACATCTACAACGCCTTGCGTGTTACCCCGTATGCGTCCACAAAAGTCGTCATCCTTGGCCAGGATCCTTATCACGGGCCAGGGCAGGCCCACGGACTCAGCTTTTCCGTGCGTCCCGGTGTGCAGCCGCCGCCATCGCTGTTGAATATTTTCAAAGAAATGGAGAGCGACATCGGCTGCGCACGTCCAAACCACGGCTGCCTTCTCGGCTGGGCTGAGCAGGGCGTGCTCCTCTTGAATACCACCCTCACCGTCGCCCAGGGACGCCCAAAGAGCCACGCCGGCCACGGCTGGGAAACCCTCACCGACGCCATCATCGCCAAGCTTTCTGCGCGCCAGACACCCATGGTCTTCATCCTCTGGGGTGCGCACGCGCAAAGCAAAGTCGCTCTCATCGACACCCATCGCCACCATATCATCAAAAGCCCACACCCAAGCCCACTTTCTGCCAGCCGCGGATTTTTCGGCAGCCGTCCATTCTCCCGTGCCAACGCCTATCTCATCCAGGACGGGCTCGATCCCATCGACTGGTGCCGCTTGTAAGCAAAAGGACCACACCGAACAGCGTGGTCCTTTTTTTATTGCCGTGCAATATATTTATTTTTGTGAATGCAGTTCTTCATCCATGCGAATATTTAATGGTGAAATGTTCAGAATATTAATTGACGGCGTGACAGCGTGCTGATATAATTGGTGGTAATTGAACGGATAAGCAAATGCTATGAAATGCGTGCGTGTCATACGGCCGATCGGAGCAAAAACAGCAGAGGAGGATCGCGTAAAGGAGAGCCGTTCCGAACGACCATTTGCAATAAAGGACCATCGATAAGGAGGGTAATTATGAACCGCCAATCAAAAAAGAACAGACGACGCAGCCGTAGAGCGCTGAGCATCCTTATGGTGTTCGCAATGCTCTTTACACTGACCCCGGCAGCTGGATTTGCCGCGGAAAACACAGCGTCGTCAGGGGCTGGCTACACAGACGTAGCTCAGGATGCCTGGTATAAGGATGCGGTTGATTATGTCACCGATAACGGTCTGCTCGTTGGCGTTGCCGATGACCAGTTCGGACCGGAACAAAATGTAACACGTGCTATGGTCGTCACCGTTATGTGGCGTCAGAGCGGCGCACCAGCCAGTGACGGCGAAACCGCTTTCACCGACGTGCCAGACGGTGAATGGTACACAGCTGCCGTCGCCTGGGGTGCGGACAATGGCATGGTCGCCGGTATGAGCGACACAACATTTGAACCAAACACCCCAGTCACCCGTGAACAGCTCGTCGCTTTTATGCAGCGTTTCGCGCAGAAGAACGGCGAGGATACGTCCGTTGGTGATGGCAGCGTGCTCGATGCATACACCGATGCAGATGCCGTCTCTGATTGGGCAGAAAATGCTATGATCTGGGCGCTTGAAAATGGCGTCATCAGCGGCATGACCGATACCACCATCGCACCACAGGGCAACGCCACCCGCGCACAATATGCAGCCATTCTGCAGCGCACTGGCGCGACAATTTCTGATGAGATCGATCTCAGCGGCTATGAGAAGCTGAGCTACTACCACAACGGCGAGATCATCACCGTTGACGAAAACGTCGGCGAAGATGAAAACGGCGAGCCAATCTATGCAAAAGCCGTGCTCGCTGGCGATGGTATCATTCTTGCAGTTGCCTACACCGATGAAGAAGTGGCAGAACTCACCGAAGCCCTCGCAGGCCTCGAATATGAAGACGTTGACCTGAACGGCGAAACCATGATCCCAGCGTTCGTGGATGCGCACGGCCATATTGATATGACCGATCAGTTCGCAGATGCTTCTCCATCCTCTGGCGTTACCAGCCTGGAAGCCCTCGTTGAGATCGGCAAGCAGGATTTTGACGCCTGGGTCAACGACCATACCTATGATGCAGACTATGGCCCAAATGAACCTGGCGGTAAGTTCTGGTTTGTCACCAATGGCTTTGACAATACGGTCTTCAAAGATGGTTGGGAAGAACTGGGGCTGGCGCCATATGCGATGCCAACCCGCGAAGTGCTCGACCAGATCTCGACCGAATACCCAATCTGCTACATTCACGCCAGCAGCCATCTTGGCGTTGTGAACAGTCTCGGGATGGAACTTTATGAACAGGCTATTGCCGAAAATGAATCTCTGGCAGCGTATGCCAATCCGTCTGTCAACTGGGATGTTGACGAAAACGGCGAATACACTGGTGTAGTTCGTGAAGGCGGCTTCTATGCACTGGCACAGATCGGTGCATTGTGGAATCCGACGACCAACAGAACGGCAAGCTCCTCTGGCGTGCTTGAAAATGCCATGGACGTTTACGCAAGCTATGGCATTGCAACTGCGGTAGCTGGCGGTGGCGGCGGTGACAAGAGTGCTCTGATGGATGGCATTCCAGAAGATGAACGCATCATCGACATCATCAGCCTGATGAGCTATGATGCAAGCAGCACTCTTGACGGCGTTAAAGCTTCTGCCGACAGAACCTACGACGATACTGGTCTCAAATATGGTGCTGTGAAGCTCTTTGGCGACGGCTCGCCACAGGGGAAAACGGCCTGGTTCGCTGAGGATGACAGCGATACTGTCTCCGGCGGCGGTTACTACCGCGATGCGAACGAAACACTGCTCACCAATGAAGATGAAAGCACTGCATGGTGGTGGGGTCAGGCTGAAGGCCAGCGCACCGACGATGCGACTCTGACCGCTCAGTTTACTGATCTGGTTAGCAAAGAGATTTCTTTCCATGTTCATGCTAATGGTACCGGCGCCATCCAGCAGTTCATCGACTGCTATCGTCAGGCGCTGATCAACAATGGTGTCGATGTGAATGATGACGCGGCTGTTGCTGCTATGGCGGACAAGATTCGTCCGGTCGTCATTCATTCGCAGACCATCACCGATGCACAGATGCAGGAAGCTGCCGATCTCGGCATGATCCTGTCGTTCTTCACCGACCATGTGTTCTACTATGGCGACTACCATCTCTATTCAACGCTGGGCCCTGACCGCGGTCAGCTCATCAGCCCAATGGGGACGGCCCTGTCTGATGGCATCGTTATGACCATGCATCAGGATTCGCCAATCGCGCCGCCAAACATGCTCTTCTCTGTTTACAATGCAGCCACCCGCATCACCCGTGACGGTCAGCCGATCGGTCGCGGCTCTGCGGATGGTTCCAGTGACAGCGACAGCCGCATCACCGACTGGAGCAACAAGTCTCACGACACGCGCGATGAACGCATCAGCGCTTATGAAGCACTGAAGTGCGTCACCATCAACAGCGCTTGGCAGCAGTTTGATGAAGACGAAAAAGGCTCCATCAGTGTTGGCAAGCAGGCCGACTTTGCGATCCTTAATGTCAACCCTCTGACTGACGAATTCCTCGGCCTTGATCCGGAAGAGGCTCAGACTGGTGAATTTGTCGAACAGACCATCAACGACGACGAAGTCGTTTACGATCGTTAATCCTTTCTGTCAGAATAGCACAAGCCCCGGAACGAATTTTCGTTCCGGGGCTTGTCGTTTTACAGGCGTGCTTCCATCCAGGCGAGGATATCCGCCGTTACCTGTTCACGGTTTGTTTCGTTGAGCAGCTCGTGACGCGCGCCAGGGTAGAGGATCATCGTCGCGTCGCTATAGCCGCGGGCTTCGTATTCCGCCAGCAAGCGGCGCGTGCCGCGGCCGTATTCGCCGATCGGGTCCGCGTCGCCAGAGAGGATGAGCATTGGCACGCTCGTGTCAAGCGCAGCCAGACGGCGTTCGTCGTAATTCGTGAGCATGCCGCCGAGCATATCGCTGTAGGCCTGTGCTGTGAAATTATCGGCGTTCAGCGGGTCCGTCGCGAAAGCGTCGGCGTTTTCTGGCACACGACTGAGCCAGTCGAAGCTCGTGCGGTGCGGATGGCAGCGCAGATTGTTCGAGCCGAGGATCAGCTTATAGAGCACATCGCTTTTGTGGCGCGTGCCTTTGTGGCGGGCGACGGCACCGGTGACGGCATGGGCGAGGCGCACAGCAGCGCGCGCCTGATGGCCGCTGCCCATGAGGATGACACCGGAAAGCGCCGGCAGGGTGAACTGGTGCAGCAGCTGGCGGGTCAGAAACGAGCCCATGCTGTGGCCCATGAGAAAGAGCGGCGCTTTTGGGTGGGCGGCGTGGGCCAGTTCGAGCATATGCAGGCAGTCGCGGATGACAAAGCCATTGCCGCCGCAGTCCGCGAAGTGGCCGTGCAGATTTTCTGGATGCACGCTGCGTCCGTGACCGAGATGGTCCTGCGCGTAGACAGCAAATCCCTGCGCGTTCAACGCCGCAGCAAATTCCGCATAGCGGGCGCTGTGCTCCAGCATCCCGTGAAAAAGCACCAGCACCGCGCGCGGCGTCCCTTCCGGCAGCCAGGCGTGATAATGAATCTCCGTGCAGCGGTCAGCTGAGAGAAAAGTTTCTGTTGACATAGATGGTCGTCCTTTCGTGAACAGAGCGTGAGAAATCGTTGGTTGAGTAAACTGTACCACAAAATCCACCAGCCTGGCAACCAGCTGGAAACGCACACCATAAACAAAGCTTATCGACTGCGGACAATTCGCTAAAAATGTCGGTAGCGCCAGCGCTGAAAATGTTTTATAATGGAACCCATGACAAAATACTCTGAATTTTAACAAAGGGGCGATGACAATGAGTCAAGGTTTGAACACACCTGCAGAGGTTGTTGACATCCTCACGCAGAACAGCATCAACAAAGTGACCTATCCGTTTATGAAAACCCTGCTATTGGGCATCATGGCCGGGCTGATGATCTCCTTCGGGGCAGACGCTGCGCTCATCGCAGGCCACGCCATCGATAACATGAGCGTCGGCCGCGTCGTCAGCGGCGCCATCTTCCCAGTCGGGCTGATCTCCATCGTGCTTACCGGTTCCGAGCTCTTGACCGGCAGCTGTCTCAACGTGCTCGGCATTCCGACTGGCAAGATCGGTTTCGGCGGCGTCGCCAAGAATCTCGTCTATGTTGCCATCGCCAATGCCATCGGCGCTGTGCTCTTGGCAGTCACCGTCTACGCCATGAACCAGCTCGATCTTTCCAGCGCGCGCATGGGCGCCTACGCCATCAAAACTGCCGTCGGCAAAGTCGGCCTCGGATTTGGTCCAGCGCTCCTTAGCGGCATCTGGTGCAACTTCCTCGTCTGTCTCGCCGTCTTCCTCGCCGCCACCGCCAAGGACACCGTCGGCAAAGTCGCCGGCATCTTTTTCCCGATCTGGGTCTTCGTCGCCTGTGGCTTCGAGCACAGCGTCGCCAATATGTTCTACCTGCCACTCGGTTTCCTTGCCAAGGGCAATCCCGACTATGCTGCAGCAGCCACCGAGCTTTTCGGCATCACCCAGGCGCAGATGGATGGGCTGGATATCCCAAGCATCCTTGTGGATAATCTCCTTCCCGTCACCATCGGCAACATCATCGGCGGCAGCATCATGCTCGCTGGTTTCTACTATCTCGCACTGAAGAAATATACGAAATAACGCGCAACAGGCGCTCCGCTCAAAAAATCGCGGAGCGCCTGTTTTATTTTGGACGCTGTGTGTCGTCTGTGCTATAATGACTGTACGAGAAGGAGGTGCGCTATGACGCTGGAAAATAAGCTTGGCATCAGCGATTCACAGGAGCTGGCGCGTGCAGAAGAACGCATCAGCAAGCAGAAAGCGCTGGCGCTTTTTGAAAGCGGTGCGCTGGATCAAATGGCGCCAGGAACGTTCGCTGCGCTGGCGCAGATCCATCGTGCGCTGTTTGTGGATATTTACGATTTCGCGGGGGATTTGCGCACAGTGAATATCGCAAAGGGCCATTTTCGTTTTGCATCGGCGCTTTATCTCGAAGCGGCTGTGGCGGAGATCGAGCGCATGCCGCAGAATAATTTTGACGAGATCGTCGCAAAATATGTGGAAATGAACGTGGCGCATCCGTTCCGCGAAGGCAACGGTCGCAGTATGCGCATCTGGCTGGATCAGATGCTCAAAGCGGCGCTGGGCAAGGTTGTGGATTGGTCGCTGGTGGATAAGGAGGATTATCTTCTGGCGATGGAGCGCAGTCCGGTGCGGGACACGGAGATCAAGACGCTCCTTGGCGCAGCGCTCACAGATCGCGTGGCGGACCGCGCGCTGTTTATGAAGGGCATCGATCGCAGCTATGAATACGAGGGCTACACCGCCTATCGCACCGAGGCGTTGTGAGTGGATTGCGCTTGACAGCGTCTGCTGAAATATCGTCTAATGAGCATAGAAAAAGAGCACTGCCGATAAGCGGTTTGCTCAGTTTTGGAAACCATTAATCAGATTCCGTCACTTGGCAGAGTGGCGGTTTCGCTTTTTTATCTCATGGGGACTAGCTGCGCGTCGCAATAATTGTGACTGTCAACGAGAATGCACGCGAAAAACGCAGGCCACTCTGCTCGCATGAGCGCAGAGTGGCCTGTGATTTTATTTTGGCTGGCCGTTTTCGTCGATGCCATCGGTGAAGCCGTCGTCTTCTGCGAAGGCGTAGTTGTCATCGAGGGCGGTGTCCTGTTCGCGGCTTGGCACGAGATCAAAAACGAGGGACGCTTTTTTGTGGCGACCGGCGTGGCGCATACCGATGTAGCCGAGGATGCTGAAGGTGGCGGCGCCGATGAAATTGACGAAGAGATCGCCCATGGTGTCGTTAAGCCCAATGTCGAGATAGCCGGGCACGGTGTAGGTGGTGCCGTCGGCGGTGTGGATGATCGTTTCGGTGATGTCTGGGATGTGGATGACTTTCTGGCTGTGGTTTGGATCAAAGTAGACGGAATTGATACTGCTGACCAGAGAATCCTTCTGCATGTCCATGAGCAGAAATTGATCGGCGCTCCATTCAAAAAATTCCCAGATGACGCCGATGGTCATCGAGAAGCAGAAGGCGACCATGACGAGATAGAATGGCGACAGCTGAAAATGGCGGCTGTTGCGGTTCAAAAGATCGATCATCGAGAAGCCGACGGCTGCTGCGAGAAATCCGTTCAGGGTGTGGAGGATGGTGTCCCATTGCGGGATGGCGGCGTAGAAATGGTTGAGCTCGCCGAGGATTTCTGCAGAAAAGATGAAGAGATAGATGGTTCCTTCAAGAAGCGGCGGAATGTGGATCTTGAAGCCCTGCTCGAGCAGCGAGGGCACGAGAAAAAGCCCCAGCGAGAGCAGGCAGATGAAGGCGCCGTTGTAGTTGCCGTTCATGATGGCGCGCACGAGGGCAACGATGACGAGCACGCGCAGCACGGTGTAGAGTAGAAAAACGCGGCGATTCTCACGAATGTTTTCGTGGATGTTGCGGTTAAAATTTCTGATCAGTTTGAGCATGGGATCTCCTTTTGAAATTAGGCAGATTGTGATCTCTCTAATTATAAGCGTTAAAATTTGCGATTGCAAGGGCTGTCGGCATGATATTTCGAGATTGTCGAATGGATGCGAATCGCGTATAATAGAATAGAACATGTATGCAATCTGACATGCAGAAAGAAGGAGCACAAACTTTTGAGAGAAACAATCATCCTGGAAGATACTGTGGCGCCACGCATTTTTGGGCCGGCTGATCGCTGGCTGCGGCTCGTCACGTCGAACCTTCTGTGCGATGTGGTGGCGCGCGGCGACCGAGTCATCCTGAACGGCTCGCCGGAAAGCGTGGCTGCTGCACGCACGCTGTTTGAGCATTTGATCACCCTGGCGCGCGAGCGTGATCTGGAAGAAAACGACATCCACTACGCGCTCACGAATGCTGCCCGCGCGATGGCAAATGCGGAGGTGGAAGGGCTCAACGAAGTCCTGATGATCACGCCGCGCGGCAAGCAGATCCGCCCAAAAACAAAGGGCCAGAAGGACTACATCGATCTGATCCGCAAAAAGACCATCACCTTCGGCATCGGTCCTGCGGGAACGGGGAAAACCTATCTCGCCGTCGTCATGGCTGTGCAGGCGCTGAAACGCCGCGAGGTGGAGCGCATCATTCTCACGCGTCCGGCGGTGGAGGCTGGCGAAAAGCTGGGCTTTTTGCCGGGCGATCTGCAGGAAAAGATCGACCCGTATCTGCGGCCGCTTTATGACGGACTTTACGATACGCTGGGTGCGGACACGGCGCAGCGCCATCTGGAGAAGGGAATCATCGAGATCGCGCCATTGGCGTACATGCGTGGGCGCACGCTGGACGATGCGTTCATCATTCTCGACGAAGCGCAGAACACCACGCCGGAACAGATGAAGATGTTCCTCACCCGCATCGGCTTCGGCTCAAAAGCTGTCGTCACCGGGGACATCACTCAGATCGATCTGCCGAAGGCCAGCCAGTCTGGCTTGCGCCAGGCGTATCGCATCCTACAGAATATCGAAGAAATCGGTTTTTACAATCTGCAAGCAGAGGACGTCGTCCGACATCCTGTCGTGGCCAAGATCATCCGCGCCTACGACCGCTTTCAGGCGAGGGAGTTGAGTCAGCATGAGCTCAGAGACAAATCATACGAACCACAAGAAGACACCACGGTGGAGACCGTTTAGCGGTTTCCTGGAGCAGCGCACGTTTTCCTACAAGCTCGTCGTCTGTGTGACCTTCCTCATCATGACGCTCGTCATGATGCAGGGCATGCTGTCGGCGCAGCTTTTCTGGTCCGTTGGCGACATCGCCACGCGTACCATCACTGCCGATCGCTCCGTGGTGTACGAAGATGAACAGGCCACCGAGGAGAAGCAACAGGAGCTGTTGGACAATTTTGAGGACGTTTACGAGATCGACCTCGATCGTTTCAACAATCTGACGCTCGTTTCGATCGACCGCATGTTTGACCGCCTGCAGGAGATCCTCGTTGTCGACGAATCAACGCAGGCAGCCGGCGCGGAGGACGAGACGTACGAAGAACGCCACGCTGAGCTCAACGATCTTCTCGGCACCGAGATCAGCGACGGCGACTGGTCGGCGCTCAGCATTTACAGCGCCGATCACGTTGAGCTTCTGCATCAGCAGGCTGTGGCGCTGGCGTCGAACGTCATGGGCAAGGGCGTCAAGGAATCGGATCTTGCCGAGGCCAAGCAGACGCTGCTCGAGGACGTCGACAATTCTCTGGCCTTCAGCGCGTTGGATCGCAAGATCGTGCGCGATATTTTAGACAACACGGAATATTATCCGACGAGCGTCATCGATCAGAAGGACAGCGAGGCCAAACGCCGCGAGCTGGTCGAGAGCGTTGAGCCGATCGTCAACCAGGTGCAGAAGGACGAAGTCATCGTCAGCAAGGGCGATGTCATCACCGATGACGACTACGCAGCCATTCAGGCGCTGTCGAGCGGCAACGACCGCTCGCCATATAAGATCATCCTCGGCGTCGTGCTGGCGATGGGGCTGGTATTTCTGGCCGTGAGCAAATTCTCAGAATGGCGCGCGCGCAAGAAGCCGAGTGAGGACTGGCAGCGCAATGCGTCGCTCATGCTCGTTTCGATGTCCATCATCATGATCCTTTTCCCGATCATCTCGGCGATCCAGATCGGGCCGGTGCAGTCTGCCGACGAGCTGGTCAATTTTCTGATCCCGTTGCCGGCGGTCGCGATCATGGTCTCGATCCTCTTGGATAACGAGGACAGCATCTTTGTGACACTGATCATGGGCGTCATCGTCGGCCTCTACACCAACGACATTTATGTTTCCTTCGTGGGCATTGCTGGTTCGCTCATGGCCCTCGGCCAGGTGAAGGTGCTGCATCGCCGCACCGACCTCACCATGTCTGCCGTTTATGCGACAGGCGCGATGGCGATGGTTGGGTTGATCTGCTATCTGATCACCGGCCTTGAGCTCAGCGAGCTTGTGACGCTCCTGCTTTTCTGCGTCGGCAATGGATTTTTGACGCTGGTGCTGACGATCGGGCTGCTTCCATACATTGAAAGCGCCTTCAACGTCACCACCTCGCTGACGCTGATGGAGCTCTGCGATCCAAACACGCCGTTGCAGCGCGCGCTCATGCAGAAAGCGCCGGGCACCTATCAGCATTCCCTGCAGGTGGCCAATCTCGCCGAAGCAGCAGCGCTGCGTATCGGTGCCGACGCGCAGCTTGTGCGCACAGCAGCATATTATCACGACATCGGCAAGATCAAGCGACCGGAGTTTTTCTCTGAAAATCAGATGACCGACTTCAATCCGCACGACAAGATCAGCCCGAACCTGTCGTATCTCATCATCACCACCCACATCAAGGATGGTGTTGCCCTTGCGAAAGAAGCGCGCCTGCCGCAGACGATCATCAATCTCATCGGCCAGCACCACGGCAACACCGTCGTCGGCTTTTTCTATCACAAAGCGAAGAAGCTGGATCCGTCTGTGAAAAAGGACGATTTCCGCTATCTTGCCAAACGCCCACAAAGCCGCGAAGCAGCCATCCTCATGATCGCCGACACCGTCGAAGCAGCCGTGCGCTCGAACATCAACCATCTCAACCACGGACAGGTGGCTGGGTTCATCCGCACGCTGATCAACGACAAAATGGCCGATCATCAGTTCATCGAATGTAATCTCACCTATCGCGACATCAAGGAGATCACCGACGAGCTCGTGCGTGTCATCACCAGCATGTACCACAAGCGCGTCGCCTATCCGGATAAGAAAAGCCTGCTCAAGTAAAGGAGGAGCGCCATGAAATTTGATATCGTCAACGACTACGGCGCGCTCGAGCCTGTCTGGCTTGAACGCCTGGAAGAGATCCTGCCGCTCTACGCCGAGCAGGAAGGACTGCCTGACGCGCTCGTGATCGGCCTCACCTTCTGTGACGACGACGCCATCCGCGCGATCAACGCAGAATATCGCGGCATCGATCGCGCCACCGACGTGCTCAGCTTTCCGCTTTACGAGCGCGACGACGAGATCGAGCTTTTCGACGACGAGCTCTCGCCGTTCGGCGACATCGTGCTCTCTGTGCCGCATGCCATCGCCCAGGCGGAGGAATATGGCCACAGCGTTGAGCGCGAGGTCTGCTACCTCGTCGTGCACGGGCTCATGCATCTCGCTGGCTACGATCACATCGAGCCGGAGGGCAAGATCGAGATGCGTGCCGAAGAGGAAGCGCTCTTAAATAAAGTCGGCGTCACCCGCGAATAAGAGCACATTGCACGCGCGCTTATTCGTCAGCATTTTTTACCAGAAAAAGGAGGAAGCATTATGAAAACCGGTTTTATCTCTCTGATCGGCCGGCCAAACGCTGGTAAGAGCACCCTGCTCAATCAGATCCTCGAACGCAAGATCGCCATCGTTTCCGCCAAGCCGCAGACCACCCGCACCCGCATCACCGGCATTTTCACAACGCCGGATGCGCAGATGGTCTTTGTCGATACGCCAGGCATCCACAAGCCGAAGCACCGTCTCGATCAGTACATGCAGGAAGCGGCGACCTCGTCGATTTACGACGGCGACGTGATCTACTACGTCGTCGATGCTTCCGTGCCGTTTGGCGGCGGCGAGCAGTTCATCCTCGATCAGCTTGCCAAGATCGAAGCGCCGGTCTTTCTGCTCCTCAATAAGATCGATATGATGACGCCGGAAGAGATCATGCGCGCCATCGTGAAATGGCAGAGCCGTCGCGAATTTGCAGAGATCTTTCCGCTTTCCGCCGAGCGCGGCGACAATGTGGACCGGCTCATTGAGACGACAAAAGGCTATCTTTTCGACGGTCCGAACTTTTATCCAGAGGACGCCGTCACCGATCAGCCGGAACGCGTCGTCATGGCCGAGCTCATCCGCGAAAAGATCCTGCGCTTCACTGAAGAGGAAGTGCCGCACAGAGTCGCCGTCGTCATCGAGCACATGGAACGCGACGAGGAAGACGACAAACTCATCGTGCACGCCGCCATCTATGTTGAGCGCAGCGGCCAGAAAGCCATCATCATTGGCAAGCAGGGCGCGATGATCAAACGTATCGGCACCGCCGCCCGCCGCGATATTGAAGAACTTCTCGGCGAAAAAGTGTATCTCAAGCTCTGGGTGCGCGTCAAAGAAAACTGGCGCGACCGCGAGGGCGTGCTCCACGACCTCGGTTTTGATATGGACGATTTCAGCTGACAAGTCAGCAACACATTATAATAGAAAGGAAGTGAGAGGATGATAGAAGATCTGAAGGTTCCCACCACCGAAGAAGAGGAAGAACAGCTCAAGGAATATTTAGAAGAACAGCATCCGGAAGACATCGCTGAATACATCGAAACGTTGGAAGACCGGGAGACGCAGGCCGCTCTGATCAAGGTCATGGAACCAGAAGGCGCTGCCGAAGTGCTCTTTGCCCTCGACGACAAAGAGCTCATGGTGGATATCCTCCTCGAGCTTCCGCACAACATGGCCACCGCCATCGCTAACGAAATCCCGAGCGACGAAGCGGCGGACATGCTCGAAGATCTCGACGAAAGCGAACGCAGCCGCATCCTCTCGCTCTTCGAAGACGAAGCCGTCGACGACATTACCGATCTGTTGACTTACGACAGCGACAGCGCCGGCGGTCTGATGACCACCGAGTTTGTTGTCGTGCCGGTTTTCGTCAACGCTGAAAAAGCCATCGAGATCATCCGACTCTACGCGCCAGATGCCGAAACCATTTACTACGTCTACGTCATCGACGGGCTCAACCATCTCGTCGGGATCCTTTCCCTGCGTGAGCTCATCATCGCCGGGCCGGAAACCCTCGTCGGCGACATCATGCGCCAGAACGTCACCAGCGTCAATGTGCGCGACGACCAGGAAGAAGTCGCCGACATCATGACCCGCTACGGTCTTCTTGCGCTGCCGGTCGTTGACGACGAAGAGCATATCCTCGGCATCATCACCGTCGACGATATCGTCGACGTCATTCAGGATGAGGCCAGCGAGGATATTTATCGTATGGCTGGTACCACCGAAGCCGAAATGGAAGAGGGCGCCAGCGTCATCACCGCGTTTGCGTCCCGTTTGCCGTGGCTGCTCATCACCATTTTCGGGGGCATCTGCTCCGGCATGGTGCTCGATCATTTCGAGCTCACCCTGCAGCAGGTTGCCGCGCTCATCATCTTCATCCCGATGATGACCGGTATCGCCGGTAATGTCGGCACACAATCCTGCACCGTCACCGTCCGCGGTATTGCCACCGGTAATGTCGTGCCGAAAGAAGCAGTCAAAACCGTTCTGCGCGAAGCCTTTCTCGGCTGCGCTCTCGGGCTTACGCTCGGCATCATCGTCTGTCTCGTGGCTTCGTTCTGGCAGCACAGCTTGCAGCTCGGCATCACCGTCGGCGTCACGCTGCTCCTGAACAATTTCATGGCCGCGCTGCTCGGCACCGTTGTGCCGCTGACGCTGGAAAAGCTCCACGTCGACCCCGCTGTTGCGTCGTCGGCATTCATCACCACCGCCACCGACATCCTCGGACTCTTTAATTATTCCATGATCGCCATTTTGATCTTCCACATTTGATCTTTCTGATGGGAAGGAGTCGTCATGACCCAAGAAAAAAACACCATCCAACCACTGGACTTTATCATTATTTATATTGGCGGCGCCTTTATCGCTGGCTGGCTGCAGCAGCTGCTGCGCCAGCTTTTTCCTGTGCTTGCAGAAGCCACAGCCGGCCGTCTTGTGAGCGGGCTCTGGCTGCAAAACGGTCTCATGTTGCTCTTTCTCGTCCTGGCGCTCCATCTGCGCAGCGCATCCTGGCAGGACATCGGCGCGCGTCCGCTGAAGGATTGGAAAACCATCCTCGGCGCGATCCTCGCCGGCTATCTCATCTATCTGCTCATGACCCTGGCGATGAATTTCCTGAACAGCTTCCTGCCAAACGGCCTCGACGCGCAAAACGTTTCCGCGTATATGCAGGCCGGGGACGCGCTCTGGGTGAAAGCGTTCGTACTGATCACCATGGGCGTGTTCGGACCGATCGTTGAGGAGCTGCTCTTTCGCGGCTATCTCTACAACAGCCTCTGCCGCAATCTTTCGTCGCCGGCAGCCATGCTCTTCACCGCTATCATTTTTGGCGCCGCCCATCTCGACTGGCAGCGGTTTTTGCCCCTCGCCATTGGCGGCTATCTCTTGAACGTCATCTCCGTGCGCTTCGGCTCCGTTTTCGCTAGCGTCATCGCGCACGGCGTCTGGAATATCCTGATGATGGTCGTTTACTATCTCGCACTTTAACAGGAGGGATCTCCATGGAAATACAGCTTTCGATCACCGGCCTTTCCCACGACGGCTGCGGCGTTGGCCGCACGCCAGATGGAAAGGTCGTTTTTGTTCCCGGCGCTCTGCCAGAAGAAACCGTCAGCGCGAGCCTCGGCGAGAGCAAAAAAGGCATCACCCACGCCAGTCTCGAGCGCGTGCTCACAGCAAATCCCCAGCGCCGCACACCGCCGTGTCCGCTTGCCGGCGTTTGCGGCGGCTGCGCCCTCATGATCTGTGGCGACAGCCTGCAATCCGAGCTCAAGACCCAGCAGGTGCGCGACGCGCTACAGCGCATCGGCAAGCTCGATTGTGAAGTTCTGCCCGTCAAAACCATGGCCGAGCCTTTCCGCTATCGCAACAAGGGCATTTTCCATGCAGATTATTCGAGCGGTCAGGCGCAGCTCGGTTTCTACGAAAAAAACAGCCACGATCTCGTGCCCGCCGCCGATTGTCTGCTTTTCAGCGAGCAGGTCAATCGTCTCACAGCCTGGCTCGAGGATGCGATCACAGCCACCGGTTTGCCGGATATCGACAAGGTCATGATCCGCGAAAGCCACGCTACCGGCGAGATGATGGTCGTTTTTGTGACCAGCGCGCAGAAATTTCGCCAGCAGCGGCTCGTGGAAAATCTTGCCGCGAACTGGCCGCAGGTCACCAGCGTCTGGCACAATGTCAACACCAATCCGCGGCTCATGCTCGGCCGCGCCTTCAACCATCTCGCCGGAAATACCACCATTGTCGAGCGCCTCGGCGATCTCGTTTACGATCTGTCGCCGGCGTCGTTTTTCCAGGTGAACACCGCTCAGGCAGAAGTGCTCTATCAAACCGGCAAAGACATGCTCGGTGCGTTGAATCCATCAGCCAGCGTGCTCGATCTCTACTGTGGCATCGGCACCATCGGCAGCTTCATCGCCGGCCGCAGCCAAACGCTCCACGGTGTCGACAGCGTCGGTCAGGCCATCGCCGACGCCAAGCAGGCCGCGCAGCGCAACGGTTTCACCGACGCGCATTTCACCACCGCCAAAGCTGAGATCTGGCTGCCAAAATGGCTCCAGAAAGGAAACCGCGCCGACGTTGCCATCATCGACCCGCCGCGAAAAGGCTGCGACCGCAAACTCCTCGACGCCCTCGTGGACGCGCGCATTCCGCGCATCCTCTACATCAGCTGCAATCCAGCCACCCTCGCCCGCGACCTCGCAACCCTCAGCAAACACTACACCATCGGCCCAGTCCAGCCCGTCGACCTCTTCCCGCAAACCAGCCACGTGGAAAACGTCGTCGTTCTTGAATGGAAGAATTAAAAAAGCGCGGAACGATCTTTTGTGATCGTTCCTCGCTGTTGCGTTTTAGCGGATGAAATTGGTGACGGCGTTGTATTCGCTGGCTGGGTATGGAACGCCGGCTGCTTTTCCTGCTGCAAAGCAGCGCATCATCCACACCATGTTGCGCGCCAGATTGCGCATGGTCTGCATGCCTTCGGCGTCCTGCGCAGCTTCCTCGGCGTTGTGGCCGTGGGCCATGTTCCAATAGGTGCTGCTGGCGACGGGCATTTCCGAGATCGTGAAATATTTGTTCAGTGCGTCGAAATTGGCCGAATTGCCACCGCGACGGGCCACAGCGACGGCTGCGCCAACCTTGTAGCGGAACACATCCTTACCGGCGGCGAAAAAGACGCGGTCCAGGAAGGAGAAAATGCGCCCGCTTGGATGGGCGTAATACGTTGGCGACGCGAAAACAAATCCGTCTGCTTCGCGCGCTTTGTCGATGAACGCGTTGACGCCGTCGTTATCGCCAAACGCGCATTTGCCGGTCTTGCGGCAGGCGCCGCACTGTAGACAATCTTTGAAAGGCTGGGCGCCCAGCTGAATGACCTCGGTCTCCACACCTTCAGCGTCAAAGATCTGGATCATTTCTTCCAGCGCACGCATTGTCGTGCCGTGGGCGTGGCTCGATCCGTTGACGAGTAAAACTTTCATGAGAACTCCTCCAATTCATTGTCGTTGGTTTTATTTTACGCCAGCGCGCAGAAAAAAAAAAGCACGCGCGGAAATCTTACGCGTGCTTTTTGCTGTCTTTGTCATTGATCATGAGGAAAAACGCAGCGTGATCGTGAGCAGGCTGTCTGAATAAGCAGCGCTGATCTCGCCGTGCATTTGCTCGGTCAGGCTTTTTGCGATGGAAAGGCCGAGCCCGGTAGAGTGACGGGCATTTTCGACGGTGAAAAAGCGGTCGAAGAGCTGCGCGGTGGAGACTTCGTCGAGGGCGGCGGCGTGGTTGGAAAAGTGCAGCGTGCCGTCCTCGTCGAGCTGGACGGCGAGATCGCCGTCGCTGTATTTGAGGGCGTTGTTCAGGATGTTGGCGAGCACACGCGCGAGGGCGTCTTTGTCGAGCAGTCGCGTGACGCGCGCGTCGCAGATCTCGATCTGCGGCGTGATGCCGCGGGAGGTGAGCGCGCCGTAGAAAGAAGCGAGGCTTTCTGCCAGGGCGTCGTTCAGCACGACAGGCTCACGCGCCAGCGGCTCTTCTTCGGCGAGGATGACGGAGTAGCGGAAGAGTTCCTCGGTGAGACGCGTCATGGCGTCGGTGCGGTTTTCGATGAGGGCAAGGTAGCGCGCGGCAGCGGCGCTTTTCTCTTCGCCCTCGAGCAGATCGAGGTAGCCGTTGATCGCCGTCAGTGGCGTGCGCAGATCGTGGGAAATATTCGTCACGGCCTGCTTCAGTTCGCGGTCGCCGTTTTCGTAGCGCAGGCGCTGGCGGCGCAGCTCGCTGAGCGCGTCACCCAGTGTGGCGGCGACGGCGCGCAGCGCTGGATCGCGGCTGTCGGAGGTGAGCAGGGTGTTGCTGTCGGTGTGCAGATGGTCGTGGAGATCGGCGGCAAGGACGCGCAGATCGCGCCGCAGCAGAAAAAGCTTGGCGCTGAGCGCGAGCGTGCAGCACGCAAGCAAAACGATGAGCAGCCAAACACCCATGGGGGCACCTCCTTATTTGATGTCTTTGCGTTTGAAGAGCAGGAAGCCTGCGGCCGTGACGAGGACGATGAGAATGAGCGAGTAGAGCGGCCAAAGATCTGCGCGCTCAAACATCATATTGTTCACTTGCACGCATTGACCGCTTGGCAAAAAGTCATAGAAAAAGAACACGAGCTTTTCAGTGAGTGGGCTCACGGCTTTGCCATAGACGGTGATGTCAGTGATTATGGAATCGATAATCGAAGCGGCGATGGAGAGTACCAACATCACGATCATCCCGCAGACAACAGAGCTGGCTTTGTGGGAAATGTTCATCGCCAGCGCGACGTTGATCGCTGCGTAGGCGACGGTGAGCATCGCGCAGCTGAGAAAGAGCCAGCAGAGATTGCTGACATCCAGCGCAAACGTTTGAAAATAATGAGCACTCAACACCGTGCCAAGCACGAGGCTTGCAGCGAGAATGATGAGAGCGCCAGCGCTGGCGATGAGCCAGTGCGAGAAAAAGATCGCGCGGCGTGTGTGGCCGCAGATAAATTTGTTGCGGATCGTTCCCTGGTCGTAATCGCTGCCGATGAAAAGATGCAGCCAGATCGCGTTGACAATACCGACGCTGGGCAGCATACAAAACATGGATGTTTCAGCTGTCCAGGTGCCCGGTGCGTAATTATCGAGCGCGATCATGTTGTGGGTGGAGACGACGAGGATGGCGGTGCTGACGATCATAAAAGCAAACGCCGCCCAAAAAACTTTGTCGCGCAGAAGTTGCGCAAAATCAGCCGCTAAGAGTTTACGCATGACGCTCACCTCCCACCAGCGAGATGAAGTAGCTTTCCAGCGATTCGTCGCGCGTTTCTGCGCTAAGCAGCGCGCAATTTTCTGCGTCGAGGGCGTGCACAAGATCGCTCACGGCGAGCTCGGCGTAGATGTCGGCGCTGTGGTCGTTCGCGACGGCGTAATCCAATCCGCGTGCGTCGAGCACACGGGTCAGCGCACGAATGTCGGAAACGCGCACGCGCAAAGCCTTGCGGCAGTTCGCGTCAAGTTCCGCAGCAGAAAGCTCCTTGACCATGCGACCGCCGTCGATGATGCCGTAGTGGGTGGCGAGGCGCGAGAGTTCGTCCAGAATATGGCTCGAGATCAGCACGGTGATGCCTTCCTCGCGGTTGAGCCGCAGGATGAGCTCGCGGATCTCGATGATGCCCTGTGGGTCGAGGCCGTTGGTCGGTTCGTCGAGCACGAGAAAATCAGGATGCCCCGCCAGCGCCATGGCGATGCCCAGGCGTTGCTTCATGCCAAGGGAAAAATTCCGCGCTTCCTTGCGCCCGGTATCCGAAAGACCGACCAGCCGCAGCAGGTCAGGAATATCTGCGAAGCTCGGTAGTCCAAGAATGCGGTACTGCTGGCTCAGATTGTCGGCGGCGCTGAGATGATGATAAAACGACGGCGTCTCAATGACGGCGCCGAGTCTGCGCCGCGCCAGATGGATGCCAGGGATTGTGTTTTCGGCATCGTAGAGACGGAAGCTGCCGCTCGTTGGCTGCTGCAAGCCGCAGAGCAGACGGATCAGCGTCGTCTTGCCGCTGCCGTTTCGGCCAACAAAGCCGTAGATCGCGCCGCGCGGCACCTGCATCGATAGCTGATCCAGCGCTTTGGTGTGGCGATAGCGCTTGCTGAGCGCAGTGGTTGTGAAAATGTGGTCCATGATGGACACCTCCCTGTCTGTTTGCCTCCATCTTAACGGACAAGGGTCAAGAAAGCGGTCAAGGAAAGGGTAAATATTTCGTCAAGATTCGTCCGCCAGCCGAAACCCGATGCCCCAGACTGCCTCGATGGGATCGCAGCCGCTGGCGTCGCGCAGCTTTTTGCGCAGGTTGGAAACGTGCTGCTTCAGGCTTGCTTCGGTGCAGTCCGGCGTGTCCAGACTGATGCGTTCGAGGATCGTGGATTTTGCCAGCGCCTGGCCGGGATGCTGCATCAGGAGCTTGAGGATCGCGTACTCGGTTTTCGTCAGATGCACCGGCGTGCCGCCAGCGTTCACGCTGTGCGCCGCCGTGTCCAGCTGCAGTGCGCCAACTGTGAGCACTGCGCCGGCGCGCGCTGATTTCTGGCGCAGCTGCACAGCGATGCGCGCCAAAAGCTCGCCGTTGTCGAACGGCTTGGTGATGTAATCTGCTGCGCCGGCCAGGAGCAGATCGATCTTCCCTTTCGTTTCAGATTTTGCGCTGAGAATAATGACCGGCACGCCGACCAGATGTGGCAGCACTTCCTCGCCGGAAAGCCCCGGCAGCATCAGATCCAGGAGCACCAGATCCGGACGCTCGTGTTCCAGCAGATAGAGCGCTTCCGTGCCAGAGTAGGCGCGCAGCACAGCGTAGCCTTTTTTCTGCAGAAGTTCTGTAAGCATGTCGCCGATGTAAATGTCGTCGTCGATGATGGCGATCGTAGCCATGTGGTTCACCTCCGCTAGATTTTTTGCCTTCATTATATCTTATTGTAGCGGCTACACACGTTTCGTTCAAGGTTTGTCGCAAGAACAAAAATGGACGCACAGCAAGCCGAGCGTCCGTTTGATATCACAGAAATTAATAATAGAGAAAAAAGAAATTTAGGTATGTCCGTGGTGGCGCGACGCGGAGATTTCCTGACGGAATAGCTCCGGCAAATAAAAAAGACCCTGTAATAGGGTCTTCCTATGCAGAAACCATGTAACAACTGCCATAGTAGTAGTAGATGAGTGGGTTGACAGGTGTACAACTTTATCCGCCATTAATAGAATACACGAATCATCCCAAACTTGCAAGCCTTGTTTCTTAGTAACGTGGTATCATTTTTTTCGATATCATGACGGGCCGCATGGCGATAGACTATGGCTGTTTGCGGCGGTGGTCACGCTCATTCGGATGCGTCGTTGTGCGCAACAGTCATCTCCGGAATGGTGACGGTGATGTCGCCGCTCGTGTAGCTGCCGCTGATATCATACTGCGACGAGTCATCGTTATGAGCGATGGTGAGTGTGTAGCTGTCGCTTGCATCGAGATTATCGATATAGCTGTCGAGCGTCGCGCCCTCGCCGCCGCCGTTGGTGTAGGTTCCTGCCGGATCTCGTCCGTCGCCTTCCTGGTCAACCACGTAGAGCTCGGCTGCGCGCAGGATCGCCGAGGCGTTGTTTTGGGCAGCGGTTTCCCGCGCTTCACTCACGTAGCCAGTTACGCGCGGCACGATCACGATCAGGAGCACCGCCAGGATCGCTAACACAACGATCAATTCTACCAGTGTAAAAGCAGCGCGTCGATTTTTCTTCGTCATTTCGTCGTCCTCCTTTTTTAGCTATGTGCGCTTGTTTCTGATTCCAGAATAGCAGAAATCGTTCCAGCGCGCAATCGCGAATGCAGGAGGATGACGCAGAATGTTGTGACGGGAAATCATTGGCGCGATTTTGACCGGCGGCAAGATTTCCCGAGCGATAGACGACAACAGCGCCAGCGATCGCAAAATGATCGCTGGCGCTGTTCGTTACTGAGCACGGTTCGTTTACACTTCGGTCATCCACAGGCCGTGGAGGTTGCAGTAGGCGTAAACGGCCACAGCTTTGTCGTTTTTGAGGCAGAATTCTGCGTGTGGCGCGTCGCCTGGATTCAGGGCTTTGCGCATGCCGCCGTGTTCTGTCTGGACGAAGATCCATTCGATGTAGTGGGCGTCGAGCATTGGATGGTCGACGCTGCCGACGTTCACGCTGAGGGTGTCGCCGTCGACGCTGACGGCGGGCAGATGCTTTTCGCCGGCGCCTTCTGAGGTGTTTGGTTCGAGCACGTCCATTGGCTGGCCGCAGCACATCATTGGTACGCCGCTGTCATGAACCATGCCGACGAGGTTGCCGCATTTGCGGCAGATACGGAATTTGTTGGTCATTGTAAATCCTCCTCTAGATTGTCACAGGGATGGATGGCGATGGTCGATGCTTCCCGCTGACAATGGAGATGGTGCTTGTGACAGGCGCTGCAGCCGCAGACGCCGCCGCTGCCGTCGCAGAGCTGATAGTCGCCGCCTTCGATCCGGATCGGCCGGCCTTCGACGAGGGCTTGCGCAAGTTTTTTTCGGGCGCTGCCGTAAATGGATTGCACGGTGGTGCGCGCTACCTGCATATTCGCGCCGCATTCCTCCTGGGAAAGATCCTGGAGATCGATGAGCCGAAGCGTTTCAAATTCATCGACGGTCAGCACGATGGCAGTTGTGCAGTCGTCAGTGCCGACAGGAAGAAATTCCTTCGTGTTCGGGAGTTGACAAACCTTCCTGCATTTCTTTGGTCGTCCCATATGATTCACCTTCGTTCCTTGTGTGCAGGGCATCGCTTTGGTTTCAGTATAGTCGAGTTGGGCGTGGGTGTCAATTGCAATGGCTTGCCGTTGCGAAATTGTCGAAGATGGGGTATCATTTTTCTATAACGATCGATCGGAGGGAATAGAAATGAAAAAATGGATCGTATGTGTGCTGTTGGCGATGGGCCTAGCGGGGCTGTTTTCTGCCTGCGGCAATGACGAAGAAGAACAGACGCAGAGCGCGCCTGTTTCGAGCAGTGAAGAATTGAGCGCGGCGCCGGAAAAATCTGCCGACGCGTCGGCAGAAGAATCGAAGGCGACGCTGGTGGCGGTTTTCTCCTGGGCGAACAACGCGGATCTGCCGGAGGATGTGGACATTGTCTCCTCGGCGACGCTGAACAAAAATGCTTCTGGTGCGCTGGTCGGCGATACGCAGCTGATGGGCCAGACGGCGGCGCAGGTGACGGGCGGCGATTATTTTGAGATCCTCTGCGAAACGAAATATCCTGGCGACGAGGACAAAACCTACGAACAGGCACAGCAGGAGCAGCTGGATCAGGCGCGTCCGCAGCTGGCGAGCCATGTGGAAAACATGGACGCTTACGGCACGATCATCCTCGTTTATCCAAACTGGTGGGGCGGTCTGCCGATGCCGGTGGCAAGCTTCCTGGAGGAATACGATCTCTCCAAGAAAACGATCATCCCTGTTTGTTGCTATGAAGCAGAGGACAGCGGCGCTGGCACGAGCCGCGACGAGATCTCCTCGCTGTGCGATGCGTATGTGGCGACGGGCTACAATCTGCGCGGCAATGCGGCGGCGACTTCCGGCACGGTGACGGATTTCACGAACTGGCTGGAAGAGCAGCCGGTGAACTATTGATGGACTACGAGCTGATCTTTGCGGATCGCCGTTCCATTCGCCTGCAGCTGCGTGACGACGGCAGTCTTTTGGTGCGCGCGCCGCGCTGGATGAGCCGGTGCGAGGTGGATGCATTTGTCGCGAGCAAGGAGCGGTGGATCTGCGAAAAGCGCGCGATCCTTGCGCGCGGGAAGCGCGACTGGGGTGGAGCGGCGCTTTCGCCGGAGGAGCTGGCGCAGCTCAGAAAAGCGGCGCAGGTGGATCTTGGCGCACGGCTGGAAAAATGGGCGGCGCGTCTTGGCGTCTATCCGACGAAGCTCACCATTCGCACACAGCATGCGCGCTGGGGAAGCTGTTCCAGCCGTGGCGCGATCAGTCTCAATGCGCTGCTGATGCTGGCGCCGGAGACGGTGCGCGATTATGTCGTCGTGCACGAGCTTTGTCATATGAAGGAAATGAACCATTCGCAGCGTTTCTGGGCGGAGGTTGCGCGCATCTTGCCGAACTACGCAGAAAGCCGCGATTGGCTCAAAAACAATGGCCACGCACTTTTGCAAAGGAATCCAAGATCATGAAAGTCATCATTTCTCCAGCGAAAAAAATGAACATCGACAGCGATACCCTGCCAGCGCGTTCGCAACCGGTTTTCAGCGACGAGGCATCGCAGCTGGCAGCGCTTTTGCGCGCGCTCACGCCAGCGGAGCGGCAGAAAATCTGGCAGTGCAGCGACAAGCTTGCGGCAGAAAACAACGCTCGTCTCGCTGCGTTCGACCAATCGCGCGCGCAGACGCCGGCGATCCTTGCCTACGAAGGCTTGCAGTACCAGCACATGGCGCCGCAGGTGATGAGCCGCGACGCCCTCGTCTGGCTGGATGCACATCTGCGCATTCTTTCGGGATTTTATGGTGTGCTGCGGCCTTTTGACGCGGTGCTGCCTTATCGGCTGGAAATGCAGGCGAAGCTCGCGGTAGACGGTGCGCGTGATCTCTACGCATTTTGGGGCGGTCGCCTTTACGAAGCGCTGGAGGAGGATGCGCTCATCGTGAATCTCGCCAGCGAGGAATACGCCAAGGCGGTGCGTTCGTATGTGCAGCCCGCTGTGCGTTTTGTCAGCGTGCGATTCGGTGAGTTTGCGAATGGCCGCGTCAGGCAGAAAGGCACCTTCGCGAAAATGGCGCGGGGGGAAATGGTGCGTTTTATGGCGGAAAATCAGATCTCCGATCTCGACAGCCTGCGCCATTTTGACGCGCTGGGGCTGCGCTACGCAGACGCGCTGAGCGACGACAGCACGTTGACGTTTCTTATTTCTTAAATGAAAGGAAATTTCCATGAACATCGATACTTTTATCAACACAGTGATGACCTCGGGCCGGCCCTTCGCCGTCAGAGAAAACCGCGCGCTCAGCGAGCGCCAGCGCAAGGCGCATCGCCTCTGCTGGAAATTTAACCAGACCGATCCGACAGACGGCGAGCGTCAGCAGGAGATCCTGCGCGATCTCTTCGGCACCATGGAAGGGCCTGTCGGCATCATGCCGAGTTTTCAATGCGATTACGGCTTCAACATCCATTTTCACGGCTTCGCATTTCTCAATTACAACTGCGTGATCCTCGACACAGCGCCGGTGCACATTGGCAACGCTGTGTTCATCGCGCCAGGCGTCATCATCAGCTGCGCTGGCCACGCCATGGATCCTGTGCAGCGTGGCAAGGGCGCCGTCGGCGTGTCTGCGCCGATCGTCATTGAGGACGACGTCTGGATCGGCGCTGGTGTTGTCGTCGGACCCGGCGTGATGATCGGAAAAGGCAGCGTCATCGGCGCCGGCAGCGTTGTCGTGCGCGACATTCCGCCTGGCGTTGTCGCCTTTGGCAATCCCTGCCGCGTGCACCGCGCGCTGGGACCGGAGGACAAGCTCGATCCTGAGGATATCATCTTGCTTGATGGCCCGGGATGGGAGGAAGATGAGTGATGGATAAAACACAGGTGCTCGCGCTGCTTGATGCGCGCGGCATTTCTTACGAGCTGGCGGAGCACGAAGCGGTCTTTCACATGGGCGCACTCGCTGAGGCAGGCGTGCCGCATCTGGATCGCATCGCGAAAAATCTGCTGCTGCGCGACGACAAAAAGCGCGCGTTTTTTCTCGTGAGCGTCTGGGGCGAGAAGCGGCTTGATCTCAAAGCATTCCGCAAAGCCCACGGCACGCGGCCGCTCACCTTCGCATCCGACGACGATCTGCAGCGTCTGCTCGCACTCACGCCTGGCAGCGTCACGCCGCTGGGACTCCTGAACGCTGCGCCGGAAAGTGTGCGCTGGTTCATCGACGAGGATTTTTTCAGCGGCGAGGGGATCATCGGCGTGCATCCGAACGACAACACCGCCACGATTTTTCTTGCTGCTACTGATCTTGTGGATCTTTTGCGCAGTGAGGGGCACAGCGTGGAGGTGAGCGCGTTTTGATCACGCTGCGTGATTACACGCCGGTCGGCGTTTTTATATAATGAAGAAAAGTTTGTAAGGCGTTCCGTTGGCTGCGGAGCGCTATTTATTTTTCATTTCGCTATTGACAAATGGAATTAGATTCGTTACAATAAATTTAGAACAGTTCTAAAAAATGAAGTGAAGGGATCCCAAATGACCAAATACGAAAAAAAGATTTTTGAGATCGTCAATGCTTCCCGCGATCATCTCACGGCGGAGCAGGTGTTGGCGGCGCTGCGTGAGGAGTATCCGGCTGTTTCTCAGGCGACGGTGTACAACAATCTGAAAAAGCTCACGAGCGATGGCTTGCTGCGCAAGCTGACCCTCGCCGATTCACCAGATCGCTATGATCGCATCCAGCGCCACGATCATCTGATCTGTCAGCGCTGCGGACGGCTGGCCGACATGAGCTTTGAGGATATGACCGAAGCGCTCTCGGCGCAGCTCGGCTGTGACATTCTTTCGTACGATCTCAAGGTCAGCTATGTTTGTCCAGAATGTCGCGCAGCGGCAGAAAACCATGACGTTTATTGACAGCGGATTTATGAAAAGGAGATAAGACTATGAAAACCTATAAATGCAAAGTTTGCGGCGAAGTTTTTCAGGTAGAAGATGGCGTTGAGCCAGTCTGCCCGGTTTGCAAGGCGCGCGGCGACAAACTCGAGCTCGTCAGCGAAGCGCCAAAATCAAATCCATACGCTGGCACTCAGACAGAGAAAAATCTCGAGGCAGCATTCGCCGGCGAATCTCAGGCGCGCAATAAATACACCTATTTCTCTTCCGTCGCCAAAAAAGAAGGCTACGAACAGATCGCGGCACTTTTCCTGAAGACCGCTGAGAATGAAAAGGAACACGCCAAAATGTGGTTCAAGGAGCTGAACGGCATCGGCGATACTGCCGCCAATCTCCGCGCTGCTGCTGAGGGTGAAAACTACGAATGGACCGACATGTACGAAGGCTTCGCCAAGACTGCTGAGGAAGAAGGCTTCCCGGAACTGGCGCAGAAATTCCGTCTCGTTGCTGCGATCGAAAAGCACCACGAAGAACGTTATCGTGCGCTGCTGCACAATGTTGAGATGGCAGAAGTTTTCGCCAAGAGCGAGGTCAAGGTCTGGGAATGCCGCAATTGCGGGCACATTGTCGTCGGCACGGAAGCGCCAGAAGTTTGCCCAACCTGCGCACACCCACAAAGCTATTTCGAAGTGAACTGCGAAAATTATTGATCGCCAGTTTTTGCGAAAAAGAAAACACCCTGCGACGGATGGTCGCAGGGTGTTTGTCGTGTGGATCAAAAATCGTCGTCGGAGCCTTCGATGCAGACAGCGTCTGGATCAGCGAGATAGTCACTGAAGAGGCCATGGATGATGTCGTTGCGGGTGATGATGCCGACGAGCTTGTTGTCATCGTTCAGAACAGGCATGTGTTTCAGATGCTTCTTCTGCATCAGTTCAGCAGCTTTGCGCACTGGCTGATCTTCGTTGATCGTGACGACGCGATGGGTGGCGGCGTCATAAGCAGGCTGGTCAACGCAGTTTTTGATGAGCATGCTGAAATAGTTGGTGCACTTTGGATCCGGCAGAAGACGTCCGCCGTAAGCTGCAGCGCTGGTCTGCATGAGACGCAGATGATTGACAACGTAGTACACGATGTCGCCGTCAGAGAGGAAGGCGGTGAGGTTGCCGTTTTCGTCTACCATTGGCAGGCAGCCGATCTCTTTTTCAGCGAAAATTTCGATGGCCTGGCCGATGGTTGCTTTGTCACTGAGGGTAACAATGTCTTTGATCATAACTTCTTTTACTAATACTGCCATTTTCAATCCCTCCTGTAGTTCGGATCCGTTGATAACGGATGATCTATTATCTATGTGAATAGTATATCACGTTTGTGGGCGAGCGTCTAGCAGAAGTGTTAGAATATTAAGAGATCAATAAGCGCTTTGCCAATGGAGCGCGCTGTGGTACACTGGAGAAAAACGCTGAGGAGGAAAAAATGGAATTCAAACGCTTGACGATGGAAGATGTGCCGCTGGTTGCAGCGGTCATCCGCGACGCTTTTGCCGGACCGCCATGGGGCGAGGACTGGAACGATGCACAGCGGCTGACGCAATATGTGCGCGAGGGCATGGACGGCGAAAATGCGCTGGCCTTTGGCCTTGCTGACGGCGAGGGATTGGCGGCGGTGGCGCTGGGCCATGTGCGGCACTGGCACAATCGCGTCGAATATATCCTCGAGGATTTCTGTGTCTGCCAGCGCTGTCAGGGACAGGGCAGCGGCGCAGAGCTGATGACGGCGGTGAAAAATGCCTGCCGCGATCTGGCGATCGATGAGATTGGTCTGCGCACGCGGCGCGATGCCGGCGCCTATCATTTCTACGAAAAACAGGGATTCGCTGTGCAGGAAAAAGACGTGTATTTTACGCAGAAGCTGTGAGAGGAGGAGCTGCAATGATCGCTTTGGTTTTAGGCGCTGTCTTTCTGCTGATGGCGCTTGTCGGCGGACTCGATCAGTTTGCCGGAGTGGGTGTCTGCTTCCTTTTGCTTGGCTGGATCACCCGGCGTAAAAAATGATGCTTGTGGCGATGAGAGCGGAGTGTGTTGAACATGAATGACAACAGTGCATTTATTCCGGTGGGGCTGTGCTTCATCGTGCTGACGCTGACGGGACTGAATCCCGCTTTCGCCGGTGTGGGGCTGGTCTTTGTGATCCTGGGGCTGAGTGGCAGGAAAAAATGAGCGCAAAAAAGCTGTATCGATGGAAGCTCGATACAGCTTTTGGCTTTTTGGGCGTCTATTTTTTCAGGCTTGTGACGAGCACGCTCGCGAGCACGAGCACGGCGCCGCAGATTGCCTGCAGCGACATCGTTTCGCTGAGGATGATCATGCTGAACACAGCGCCAAAGACTGGCTCCAGCGACAGAATGAGCGCAGTGTGTTCCGGCGAGGTGAAGCGCTGAGCGGCTGGCTGGGCGACAAAAGGGAAAGCGCCGCAGAGCAGCCCGAGGGCGATGAGGATGATCCAGTGCTCGCTGGTTTCTGGCAGCGACGGCGAAGCAAAGAGCAGGCTCATGCTCCAGCCCCAGGCGCACATGGTCAGCTGCTGAATCACGCCGAGCAGGAGGGCGTCTTCGCGTTGCACAAGCTCACCGGTTGTGATCGTGTGGCTGGCGTAGAGAATGGCGCTGAGGATACAGAGCGCAGCGCCAGCGGTGAGCACAAGTCCGCCCTTGAGAGAAAGCATGGCGATGCCGATGCTGGCGCAGAGAATGCTCACGAGGAGCCGGGCTTCCGGCAGATGGCGTCTGCGCACAGATTGGATCAGCGGCACGAGAACGATGGCTGTGCTCGTGAGAAAACCAGCGGTGGAGGCTTCTGTGGTGAGTTCGCCGAAAATAAGCGCGCAGCTGCAGGCGAACATCAGCGTGCCGAGAATGGCGCCGTAGAGAACGGGGCGCATGCGAATATGCGTGAGACGCTGACGAAAGATGAGGATGCAGGCGAGCGAGGCGAAGCTGAAGCGCCAGGCCAACACCTCGAAGGGATGCATGGAGGATGCGCCCATTTTCAGGAGGACGTAGGACAGCCCCCAGGAGGCTGCCACCAAAAGCAGCAGGAGATTGGCGCCGTGACGCGTCATGCCGACGCGGCGCGCGCGGGTTTGCAGGATCGACATCGTGATTTCCTTCCTTATTAAAAACTTCTTATTATATGCACTATAGCACGGCGACGGCTCATCGCGCCAAAACGATTTTGCGATGCCGGATATAGGTAAAATCAACGGTCGGCGTTTGTGCCGTGGAGCGAGACGATGAGCACACTCGCGAGCACAAGACAGGCGCCGAAAATTCCCTGCAGCGACAGCCATTCGCCGAGAATGAGAAAGGCGTAGAAGGAGCCAAACACAGGCTCCATCGAAAAGATCACCGCCGTATTTTCTGGCGTTGTGAAAGCCTGCGCGAAAGGCTGCGCAATGAACGCGAAGGCGCTGCAGAAAAGCGTCAGACAGAGGATGGCGCCCCATTCTGCAAAACCTTGCGGCATGACCGGATCGGCGAGAAGGATGGTGCAGAGAATGCCCATCACGCTCATGACGATGATCTGGATGACACCGAGCACGATGTCGTCCTCTTTGTGGGCGTAGTCGTCGGTGAGGATGATAAAGACTGCGTAGAGCACGCCGCCAGCCAGACAAAGTAGCGCGCCGGCGGAAAGATGGAGCCCGTCTTTCAGCGAGAGCAGCGCGATGCCGACAGCAGCCATGCCTGTGCAGAGCAGAATGACAGGCTCCGGCAGCTGACGATGACGCAGCGTTTGCAGGAGCGGCACGAAAACAAAGGCGGTGCTTGTGAGAAAAGCAGCCGTGGAGGCTTCTGTCACGAGGAGCCCGTAGAAAATGCCGAGGCTGCTGACAAAAGCGATGAGACCGAGGATGATGCCGTAGCGCCAGGTGCGCGCCGTGGCGCGAGCGAGTCGCCGGCGAAAAAGCGGCACGCAGAGCAGACCAGCCAGCGTGTAGCGAATGGCCATCACTTCCAGCGGCGGCACACCGGCACCGGCGATTTTGTTCATCACGTAGGACATGCCCCAGAACATGGTGCAGAGCGCCAGCAGCAGATTTGCGCTGCCGCGGCTCATGCCGACGCGCTGCAGACGTTTGCGCAGAAAACCCATGGCTGCTCCTCCTTTTTTGAAAATCATTTCGCGCCAAAAATATTTCTGTCCCTATCATAGCAAAGAGATTTTGCCGCGCGAAAGAGGGGAAAACATAAAGAGCAAGAAAATCTTTTTATCGATCGCGCGCGGGATTTGTCGGTTTATTTCTCCCAGCATTGCGGTATAATAGGGGCAATGAACAGAAGGAGGCGACAAAAATGAGTAAAGAAGCAGAGCGCGAGCAGGTGATCGTGCGGACGAGCATGATCGGCATTCTCGCGAATATTGTGCTGGTCATTTTCAAAGCGCTGGTGGGTTTTGCTTCCGGCTCCATCGCCATCATTCTCGATGCTGTCAACAATCTCACCGATGTGCTCTCGAGCGTGATCACCATTGTCGGCACCAAGCTGGCAAACCGTGCGCCGGACAAAGGACATCCTGTCGGCCACGGGCGCATGGAATATCTGACGACGATGGTCGTCGCTGTCGTCATTCTCTACGCTGGTATCACAGCGCTGATGGAATCGGCGAAGAAAATCCTCCATCCCGAAGCGGCGAGCTACAACGTCGTGACGTTGGTGGTGCTCGTCGGCGCCATCGTTATCAAGCTGACGCTCGGACGCTACGTGCGCCGGAAAGGAAAAATGGTCGAGTCTGGCGCGCTCGAAGCCAGCGGCCTCGACGCCATGTACGACGCCGTCATTTCTCTCTCGGTGCTCGTCACTGCGCTGCTCTATATTGGCACCGGGCTCAGCCTTGAAGCCTGGGTCGGCGTGGTGATCGCGCTTTTCATCATCAAGAGCGGGTTTGAGATGATCGGCGAAGCGGTCAATTCTGTGATGGGCGCGCGCGTCAGCGGCAATCTTTCCAAAGCCGTCAAGGCCACCGTTGCCGAGGAGCCTGGCGTCATGGGCGCGTACGATCTTTTCCTCAACGACTACGGCCCCGGCAATTATTACGGCTCCGTGCATGTGGAAGTGCCGGAAACCATGACCGCCGATGAGATTGACCACATGAGCCACCATATTCAGGAGCGCGTGCTCAAAAAACATGGCATCGTCATCACCACCGTCGGCGTCTACGCCTACAACACGACGAACGCTGAAGCCATCGATATGCGCGAAACCGTGCGCAAGCTTGTCATGGCGCACAAGGGCGTCATTCAGATGCACGGTTTTTACGCCAACCACGCGGAAAAACACATACATTTTGATGTCATCATTTCGTTCAATATTCACGACCGCGAATCGCTCCGCCAGCACATCGTTGAGGATGTGCAGAAACGTTATCCCGGCTGGAGCGTGTTCACCAATCTCGATATCGATATGAGCGATTGACAGGTCAAAAGTGCTCGTAAAAAGTGCTCTTATAGCAGCTGCTTTAAGAGCACTTTTTTCTTGCATTAAGGAGTTTTTGGGATACAGGGGTGGCGAAATCCTAGTACGGTGGTATAATTTAGGCGATGATTTTCTATCATTATATAAGGAGGTGAACAGGAGGGAGGCGGTCGCGCCTGAGGGGAACCGCGGACCGGCGTCTGGCTGAGCGCATTGTCAGCTGCGCAGCAGAAGGGAACTGCTGCGTCAGGGAGATAGGTTCTGTCCCGCAGAACCGAGGAGGAAAGGAATATGTATCACAAGAAAATGCGGCTGCGACGGATGCTGTCGGCGAGCGTCATTGTTGCGTTGCTCGCTGGGCTACTGCCGCCGGCAGTGGCTGAAGCGGCGGTGAGCGATCACATTGTGCCGCTGGCTCCGCAAGCGCTGCATCCACAGGGGATTACCGTTGATCTTTTCGATTACTGGCTGGATGCTCAGGATGCGCCGGACGATGGAAAGCCAGAAAACGGCGCGGAGCGGGGCATCAACAAAGACCACGTGCTGAATTTCGGCAAGAATATGGGCCGTGGCAATCCGAACAGCGCAGATTTTAATATCAACTGGTGGACAGAATCGGCGCAGCCGAAAACGAACATCGTGAAACGCACGCTCGGCGACGACGGCTATCCGCAGATGAACTATGTCAGCGCCACCGAACAGGGCGACGGCGAATCGCTGGCTTATCTTTTTAATGGCGTCAGCGGCGCAGGCAAACAGGCGTTTATCAACACCGGCGGTCTTTTGCGGCAAAACAGCGCCGGCTACTATACGTACGACAGCAAAGACAATTTCGCTGCATTCAACGCAGCGACGAACAGCTTTGCGCTCTACGATGCACCTGGTGTGGTTTCCAGCGGTTCCAGCAGAATCATGGGGCAGTTTTTCCCGTTCAACACCGGTGAGCAGGTTTTTGGCGAAAAAGATGGGAAGCTGTTCAGCACGATCTCCTCGGCAAATCGAACGATCAAGCACTATTTTGGCCTGCACATGACGACGCGCTTTCAGCAGCCGGCTGGCGGCGAGAACAATGGCGAGCCGGTGACTTTTGGCTTCACTGGCGATGACGATGTTTGGATTTTTATCGATGGCGTGCGTGTCGCTGATCTTGGCGGCAATCACAACGCTTGCTCGGTAGCCATCGATTTTGCGCAGGGTGGCGTGACGGTTTATGATGATGTCAACGGCAATGGCGCGTACGACAGCGGCGATCAGTCGTACGATGCGCACACGCTGCGCCAGGCTTACGCAGACGCTGGCGCGGATACGTCTCAGTTCGCCGGAGAAACGTATGCGGACAACTCCTATCACACGCTGGATTTCTTTTATCTTGAGCGCGGCAACACCGATTCGAACATGGAGATGACATTCAACCTTGCGACGATCCCTGGCAGCGATCTGGCGAAAACCGACCAGGACGGTGCGCCGGTAGAAGGCGCGGAATTTGCGCTTTATGACACCGACGCCGACTATATCGTCGCAGAAAACGCTCAGCCGCTGGCGCGCGGCACCACAGATGCTGGCGGCAGTTTTCCGTTTTATCGCTCAGACGGCAGTTTGCTCTCGCTCGGCGCGCTCAGCCAGGGGCATTATCTGCTGCGAGAAACAGAGGTGCCGACGGGTTATCGTTCGGCTGGCGATATCCAGCTCTGGCTGGAAAAACGCGCCGGTCTCAGCGGACTCCTGCTTTCGCAGAATGAGTGGGACACAGGCGCTTACGCGATGGCAAAAGCGCGCGTTTCTACCGGATTGACGGTGGAGGACGTGGACGGCGGTTTGCATGATGCGCAAAACGGCGTTGTTTTCGCGGCGGTTTTTAAGGGCGCAGATGCCGCGCGCGGACCAGAGGGCTATGAAAATTGTCAGGTCGTCTACGGCGATCCTGTGAATGGCTGGTTCCTCAGCGAGAATACCGGCAAGGAAGGCCTGCGCGAAGCGGCGGAAGCCATCGTCGCAAATCCTGAGATGCAGGGCATCTATCGTTTTCAGGAAGGAAAACAGAACAGCGACGCTGTAATCAATTTCTACACCATTCTTGAAAACCTCCCTGGCGACATCACCCGCTATTATTGGGTGAACGCCCAGGGCGCCGGTGCGCAAACGCAGCCCGTCGATTATACCATCGCGTTTTTCTATCTGGACAGCGACACGCTTACTGCTGCGCAGCCTGCGGATATTGCGCTGCTCAAATCCGACGACTTTACACGCGATTTCGCTGTCACCCTTTTTGCGCCGAATATTGAAAATCGTTTGCTTGTGCAGAAGGTGGATGCAGACACCGGAGCACCGCTTGACGGCGCAACCTTCGCGCTCTATGATGCTGCCGATGTTGTGCAGGGCGCGGTGCGCGACGGCGCCAAGCCGATCATGACTTCTGCGCCGACCGGAAGCTATCAGCTCGGCGCGCAGACGATACCGGGCGTAGCGGTGCTGAATCGTGTTCCGCTGGGGCGGTACGTTCTCCTGGAGGATCAGGTGCCAGACGGATACACGCGCAATCCGGTGGCGGTGGAAATTGTTGTTGATGAGACTGGCGTGCATGCCAACGCCGGTACGGCAGAGGATGATATTGGCGTCACGCTGGGACTTGGCAAGGTCGTCAAGAGCATGGTGCAGTTTGCCGCCGACGATCAGATCGACGCCACGCTGCACGATGTGAACGCGGCGCTGCAGACTGCAGAAGCTTATGATGGAGCAAAAACGGAGTGGCGATCCACAGCGGAAACGCCGCTGCAGCTGAGTTATCAGCCGCAGATGTACGGTGCGCTTGAGTATGGCGTGCCGGGATTGGATCTCAACGACGGAGTCGCTGTGGAGCAGGCGCTGACGCGCCACGTCGAAAGTGGCTGGTCGCGTTTGCTCGTTACCCAGGATCGCGACGCTGCCACCGCGAACACCTACAAGCAGGATCTCGGCGATCAGCCGCTGAACGCCTGCTTCTCCGGGACCACCATGGTCACCGTTGGCGATGCGGCAGAGCTGACTGAGCAGCCGGGCGATCCCGACCAGCCGTCCGATGATCCGGAACCACCGGATCATCCGGAAACGCCGAACGATCCCGATCAACCATCAGATAAGCCGGACGAGCCGGATGTTCCAGACCAGCCAAACGAGCCTGAGCAGCCAGACGCTCCTGATCAACCGGCGGACGATCCTGAGCAACCGCCGCTCGATCCGGATGGACCGGACGATCTCAACACCACCGATCATTTTTACTACATCGTCGGTTATCCGGAAGATTATCGCACCGGCGTAGAATCCTGGGATGAAAGTCGCTGGCCGGTGAAACCACAGGGCGCCATCACCCGCGCAGAAGTGGCGACGATGTTTTATCGTTTGCTCAAAAAAGATGTGCGCGCAGAAAATGAGACCGCTGACAACGCTTTCCGCGATGTCAACGCCGACGACTGGTTCAATGTGCCGGTTTCCACGCTCAGCCGCATGGGCATCATCGGCGGCTATCCGAGCGGCGATTTTCAGCCAAACGCACCGATCAGCCGCGCGGAATTTGCAGCCGTCGCCACGCGATTTTTCGAGAACACCGACATTGCCTATGAGGAAGGGCTTTTCAGCGATATTCGTGGCGACGAATGGTTCGCCAAAAATTTTGCCGCCGCGTTCCAGCTCGGACTCATCGGCGGTTATCCCGATGGCAGCGTGCGTCCGGCGCGCACCATCACCCGCGCCGAAGCCTGCGCCATCGTCAATCGCACACTGCAGCGCGTGCCAGAGAAAGATCATCTGCGGCCAACGTCAGAAATGCGTACCTGGCCCGACAACAGCGACACCAACGCCTGGTATTATGCGGACATGCAGGAAGCCACCAATGGCCACGATTACGAATGGCGCACAGCCAACAAAAAACGTATTGAAAACTGGACACGCATCCGCCCGGATTTCAACTGGGATGCCGTCTGAATCAAATATTCCCCACGATCAATGCTGGTCGTGGGGAATTTTTATTGAAGAAAAAAATGCTCGATGTACCATTGGCAATAACAGTACTGTGTGGTACGATGTATATAGATCAAACAAGGGAGGGGTCGATATGAACCTGGACAAATGGAAAAGTCAGATCGTCCGCGGCACGCTGGAATACTGTGTGCTGCTGATGCTGGGAGACAGAACCCGCTACGGCTATGAGATCCTGCAGGAATTAGAGCGCTACCCGATCATCTCGTCTACAGAGAGCACGGTGTATCCGCTCCTGCGCCGGCTGCAAAAGGAAGGCTATTTGCAGTCGACCTGGCAGGAATCTGAGGAAGGCCTACCGCCGCGAAAATATTACGCGCTCACTGCAGAAGGTGAGGCTTATGTGGCGGCGATGGACGAGGAATGGAACAATCTGCTGCAAGCGATCACGGAATTGAGAGGAGAATAGATCATGGATGCAAAATTGGAAAAATATCTGGACACCGTCGATAAACATCTGAAACCGCTGCCAGTTTCGGAGCGCGTCGACATCGTCAAAGAAGTCAAGGCTTCGATGCAGGAAATGCAGGCCGAGGGACTTTCGAGCGAACAGATCCTCGCCCGGCTCGGCGACGCGAAGGATCTCGCCCGCGCCTATCTCGGCGATCTGCTGGCAGAATCGAACGGTTTCAGCTGGACGCGCGTGCTCACTGTCTGCGCATTTTACAGCCTCGTCGGATTTTCCGGCATGATCGTCATCCCATGTCTGGCGATCATGGCGCCGGTCTTCGCTCTCTGTGGCATTTTCTGCCCAATCGCCGGCACCGCCAAGCTGATCGACTATCTGCTCGATCTCGGCATTCCGTGGATGGACAACGTCGGCGTGTTTCTCGCCGGACCAGATCCCCTCGCTCCTGTGCCAACGTTCTTCTTTCTGCTCGTGCTCGGCGCATTGCTCATTCTCGCTGGCGTTTTCTGCTGGAAAGCGCTTGTTGGCTACTGCAAGAAGGTTGGACAGGTCAAACGACATCTCTCGATTTAATTCCTTCATTATAGATTGGAAGTGAGGATCATGCGTGCATTCACGCTGAATCGGGATCAGATCAAAGGCATTGCCATGATGACGATGCTCCTCAACCACATTTCGCAGATCTTTATGACGTCCGGCACATTCTGGGCGGAGCTATTTCTGGATGTTGGCTGGTTTACGGCGATCACGATGTGTTATTTTCTTGTCGAAGGCTATGCGTATACGCACGACAAGCGTCGTTACGCGCTGCGGCTGGCGATTTTCGCTGTGATCTCTCAGCCAGCATGTTTGTTGGCATTTCCAGACGTTGCGTTGTATCGGTTGAACATTCTTTTCACGCTGCTGCTGAGCTTTGTGATACTTGTGGTGCGCGAACAGATCACGCGCAAATGCTGGAGAAATCTGGCGATCGTCGGGCTGTTTCTGGTGTCGTTAGTATGCGACTGGGCGATTTTGGCGCCGGCGTTCACGCTGCTCTTTGCCTGGGCAGGACGGGATGCGCACAAACGGCCACGCGCTTTTCTCGCGAGCATCCTGCTTTTCGGTGCGATGAATTTCTTTGGCGGAATCGGGCGCTTCTCGCTGGCGCAAAATCTCGGCTACGCCCTTGCGGCGATGAGCGGTCCGGCGCTGGCGGCGATCGCTCTCTGCTGTTTCTACAACGGCCAGCGCGCGACGCGTGGACGCACTGCTGCGAAATGGTTTTTCTATATTTTCTACCCGGCACATTTGGCTGTGTTGGGCGTGATCCGTATCATTCTTGCATAAATTAAGCAACCCCCGGACGAAATCGTTCGGGGGTTGCTGGCGTTTGTGATCAGTACAATTCGCGGTAGATGGCTTCGATCTGGTCGCGGGAGAGTGGCACGAAGTTGTTGACGAGCAGGCGCTGCTGACCGGTGTGGACGGCGTCGGCAAATTCGGTGATCTGCGCTTCGGTCATGCCGTATTCGTGGAGCGGTTTTTTCTGGACGAGGTGGTTCAGGAGATCTTCGAGCTTGTCGTAAACGTCTGCCACATCGCAGCCAAGGATATCTGCCATGCGCGCGTTCAGCACAGCGATCTCGCCATCTTGGCGGATCTTCATGTAGGCGCGCATGACGCCGGTGAACATGGCGTAGTTGGATTCGCCGTGTGGCACGTGGAAGGTGCCGCCGAGGGGATAGCTCAGCGCATGCACAGCGGCGCAGCCAGCGTTGGAGAAAGCAACGCCGGCGTAGGTGCTGGCGAAGAGAAAATCTTCGAGCAGCGGCTTGCGGGATTCTGGGCCGTCAGCGACGATGGTTTTGAATCCGTTCAGAATGAGATCGATGGCTTTGTAGCTGAGGAGTTTGCCGATCGGCGTGGCTTTTGGCGAGAGCGCAGATTCGACGGCGTGCACAAGGGCGTCGATGGCGCTGGTGGAAAATGGTTCCATTGGCAGGCTTTCGAGCAGCTCAGGAATGAGCACGGCGTCGTCCGGGAACATGGCTGGATTGCCGTAGCCGGCTTTGGTGCTGCGGCTGACGAGCGCGAGAGCGGCGACACTGGTGACTTCGCTGCCGGTGCCGCAGGTGGTTGGTGCGAGCACGAGCTGGCGCACTTTCGCTGGCTGGCGCTTGCCGTCGTAGAGATCGAGCACTGGCGTTACCTGGTCGAGCACGAAAAATTTGGCAACGTCGAGCACACTGCCGCCGCCGACGCCGATGATGCGCTTGTAATCCTTGGTGATGTCGCGGGCCATGGCTTCGATCATTTCGTCCGTCGGTTCCCCCTTGCCATAATCCTTCGGATAGATGAAATCACATTTCAGATCGAGCGCGGCGAAGAAATCGTCGTAGAAATGGCGGCTGGTGAAGAGCAGATCCCCTTCGCCGATGGCGAATTCTTCGGCAAACTGTTTGACAGAATCGAGGCAGTGAAGCGTTGGTTTCATTAAAAATTGACTCATGAGAGAGCCTCCTTTACGAATAGTTGCTATCTGTATTGTAAAACTTTCGTCGGCGCTCCGCAACCGTGGCTTGATTCTTATGGCGCGAATGCGCTATGATACGGAGAGAAAGGGGAGAAGATCATGATCACATTTATCGTCAACGAGGCCAGCGGACGTGGGCGCGGCGGAAAGATCTGGCGCGCGCTGCGGCGGGAAATGCTCGAGCAGGAGCTGCCGTTTCGCGCCTGGTGCACGCGCAGTCCCGGCGAAGCGACGGCGCTGGCGCAGCTCGCCTGTCAGGATGCGCAGGAGCTGCAAAAGCTCGTGGTCGTTGGCGGCGATGGCACGGTGAACGAGGTGCTGAACGGCATCAGCGATTTTTCGCAGATCGCTCTTGGCGTCGTGCCAATCGGCAGCGGCAACGATTTTGTGCGCGGATTGGGGCTGCCGCGCGATCCCAGGGCAGCGCTGGAGCGCGTTTTCGCAGCCAGCGGCGACGCGCGCATCGATCTCGGGCAGCTGTGCGTTGACGGACAGGCACCGCGACGCTTTGGCATCAGCGCCGGCATCGGTATGGACGCGTGGGTCTGTGCGCAGGTGGATGCGTCGCGCGCCAAAGCCGGGCTCAATCGTTTTGGCCTCGGCAGTCTCAGCTATGGACTCATGACCCTTTCCGCCGCCTGGAACATTGAAACCGCGCGCGGCAGTGTGCAGCTCACAACGCCGCAGGGCGTGCTTACGCGCGATCTGCGCGCGCTCATATTTATCGCTTGCATGAATTTTCCATGGGAAGGCGGCGGTGTGCCGATCGCGCCAGGCGCAGATGCTGCAGATGGCTGTTTCTCCGTCTGCCTCGCCGACGATCTTTCGCGGGCGCAGGTTTTTCGCAAGCTGCCGCTTCTGGCCCTCGGCCACCATACGCATACAGAGGGCGTCAGCCTGGTCTCCGCGACGCGCGTGGAGGTGCAGCTGGATACGCCGCTTTTCGTCCATGCCGACGGCGAAGTGCCGGGACGCGCGCGCAGCGCCGTGTTCGACGTGCTGCCGCAGAAATTGCGTGTGCTGGTGTGAGGCTTCGCTGAAAAATATCGTCCGGCATGTGGTATAATATAGTCAGCAAAACAAACAGGGAGTGATCGACATGTATGGAGCGATTCTGGGCGATATGATCGGTGCGCCGTACGAATTTGACCGCGGCGCCAAGGTGAAGGATTTTCCGCTGTTCAGCGCGGGCTCGCATTTTACCGACGATTCTGTGATGACAGTCGCAGTGGCAGAAGCGCTGATGGCCACCCTCGGCAAGGATGAAAAGGTTGTGAAGATGGTGCTCATCGATGCCATGCAGCGCTGGGGCAGAAAATATCCAGACGCCGGCTATGGCGCGCGTTTTCAGCTGTGGCTGGAGAAGATCAATCCAAATCCGTACGGCAGCTACGGTAATGGCTCGGCGATGCGCGTGTCGGCGGCAGGTTGGCTCTACGACAGTCTGGAGGAAACGCGGCGCGTCGCGCGCTGGACGGCGGAAGTGACGCACAACCATCCGGAAGGTGTGAAGGGCGCGGAAGCCGTCGCGAGCGCGATCTTTCTGGCGCGAACCGGCGCTGAGAAAACGGCGATCTGTGACTACGTTGTGACGAATTTTGGCTACGATCTCTCGCGCAGCTGCGACGAGATCCGTCCGACCTACAGCCACGTCGAAAGCTGCCAGGAAACTGTGCCAGAAGCGCTCACCGCTTTTCTCGAGGGTGAGGATTTTGAGGACGTCGTTCGCACAGCCGTCAGCCTCGGCGGAGACTGTGACACCCTCACCTGCATTGCCGCCAGCATCGCCGAAGCCTTTTACGGCGTGCCGGAAAATCTCGTCAGCGAATGTCGCACGCGATTGCCGGAAGAGATGCTGGCCGTGGTCGACCGTTTTTGGAAAATCGTGGAGAATCAATAAACAGAAGCCTGACGACCATGCACGTGCATGATCGTCAGGCTTTTCTCGTCATTATCTCGTCGTTTCTCGTCATCTCGTCAGAAGTTGACGAGAAAGACGAGAAATGACCAGAAGAATTTACGCGTGTCTCCGCACGTAGCTTACCACGGCGAGGATGGCGAAGAGCACGAGCTCGACAGCGCCGGCGATGCTGGTGGCGATCGGTGTCCAGCAGATGAGATCGCCGAGATGGAGAATGTTGTAATACCGCGTGGCATAGAGGGTGCAGGCCTGCAGGGCGACACCGGTCGACGGCAGAAAGGTGTTGACCCAGTCGACGACGATGGCGGGCAGCGTCATGTAGACGAGCACTGGCAGGAAGCAGAGCAAGAGCGCGCAGCCGGTGGCGGCGACGAGATTTTTCAATCGCGAGGAGAGGAGCAGGACCGCACAGACTGTGGCCAGGATCGTGAGCAGCGCGAGCACAGAAAACAGGATCTGCAGTCCGCCGAAATCAAAGGGCAGCGGCGTGAGCGGCCCGAAGAGGGCGAGCATCTGCGCTGAAGCGTCGGTGACTTCCCAGCCGTAGAGGCTGTTGGAGATGCACCAGTAAAGCGCGAGACAAACGCTCGTGAGCACACCGCAGATGAGCAGACTGGCAAACACGCGCGTCCAGCCGAGACGGGCGCGCCCATTTTTCGTGCAACGCTGGATGTCGTCGGCGCCGGTCTGGTAATCGCTGGAAAACACCGGCGCGGTGATGAGGGCGCAGCAGAGGAGCAGCACGAACGAGAGCAGGATCAGATAGTCCAGCGTCGTGGCATCGGCGCCAGGCACATAGTTGAACGGCGTATCGACCTGGGCGTAAAGCTCTGTGAAATAATCGCCTACGCCAGACACGGCGGGATATTGCGCCTGAGAGATGGCTGCAACGCGCAGAGGGATCGTTTCATAATAGCTCGTGACCTCGTCGGGATCGATCTCGAGCCACGGCAGGGTCTGGCCGTTTTTGTCCGGGTAGAGATCGCCAAGATCGAAGAGCAGCCCCTGCACGGCGTTGATCTCATCGTAGGCTTCGTCTGGCAGATCAAAGGTTGTCTCCGCGTTGTAGCGGGCGAAGACATCCTGGTAGGTAATGAGCGCCTGCTGGACTTTTTCTGGCGTGACGGTTCCGGCGATGCCCTGCTCGAGATTTTTGTCGTAAGCGAGCGCATCGAGACCAGTGAGTGGATTTCCTGCAGTGTCGTGGCTCATGATGAAGCTTGTCGGCACCCAGGCCATGAAAATCGTGAAGGCGAGCATGAAGCAGACGACGAGCAGGCTGCGTCGGCTTTTCAGCAGGCGTTTCAGTTCAAGTGCAAAGAGACGCATGGGATCACATCCTTTCGTGGGATTCGTGAGGGAAGAGCCAGAGAAAGAGGTCTTCGAGCCGTGCCTCCGCTGGCGAGGAGCCAGGGATCTCCGTGCGTTCGGCGAGATAGCGCAGGCTGGCGCTGCCGTCAGGCTCGCTTTTGAGATTCACGATCGTCAGCGCCCGTTCCCAGCGTGGCAGATCCGCAGCTGGCACGCGCGCTGTCCAGACTTTGCCGGCAACTTCGGCGACGAGATCCGTCGTCGTGCCGCAGCCGACGAGACGACCGGCTTTCATGATGGCATTTTGCATGGCGATGTATTCCACATCGGCGACGATGTGCGTCGAGATCAGCACGATACGCCCCTGGGCAAATTCTGAGAGCAGATTGCGGAAGCGCACGCGCTCGCTCGGATCAAGCCCGCTCGTCGGCTCGTCGAGAATGAGGATCTCCGGCTCGTTCAACAGCGCCTGCGCAATGCCGACGCGCCGCTTCATGCCGCCGGAGAGCTTGGCGATGCGTTTTTTGCGCACGTCCGCCAGTCCGAGCTGCTCCAGCAGCTCATTGATGCGGCGTCGCGCGTCGCGTTTGCCGATGCCCTTGAGCGCAGCCATGTAGTCGAGATAATCGCGCACCGTGAAGCTCGGATAGAAGCCAAATTCCTGCGGCAGATAGCCGAGACTGTCGCGATACGCCGCGCCGAGACGGTCGATCGGGATGCCGTCGGCGCGGATCTCGCCAGCCGTCGGCTGCATGATGCCGCAGCACATGCGCATGAGCGTCGTTTTGCCAGCGCCGTTGGCGCCGAGCAGTCCCCAGACGCCCGGCGTGAGCGTGAGAGAAACATCGTCGACAGCGCTTTTGTCTTTGAAGCGTTTACTAACGCGGTCAATGGTCAGTTCCATAAGAATCTCCTTTCATCAGGAAAGCTGCAGCTCGCAGAAATGATCTGAGCGCAAAATGCGGCGCAGCGTCAACAAACAATAGCCGAGCAGGAAAACGCAGAGTCCAATTCCCGGCCAGACCAGCGCAGACAGCGCCAGCGTCTGGCGGCTGAAAACACTGAACCCGCAGCAGAGCAGCACACACCAGAGCACGCTGCCGCTGCAGAAATGCGCAGGCGTCAGCCGTCCCAGCA
>ERZ1034897.43-NODE-43-length-70466-cov-30.389328_pt1 | contig 70466 bp, 66 predicted proteins | sample MGYA00520629_ERZ1034897 | MGnify/ENA primary metagenome ERZ1034897 (study PRJEB33766, sample SAMN09781789) | gut metagenome | biome: gut microbiome | host: Homo sapiens | place: Madagascar | study: EMG produced TPA metagenomics assembly of the PRJNA485056 data set...
CATTAATAAAGATAAAAAGGAAAAAATATGAATAAATTTTCTATTATAGTTCCTGTTTATAAGGTTGAAAAATATATAAATAAATGCATAGATAGTGTTTTATCTCAAACATATAGAAATTTTGAGTTAATTTTAGTGGATGATCAATCTCCAGATTTATGTCCTGTTATATGTGATCAATATGCTTTAAAAGATTCTAGAATAAAAGTTATACATCAAAATAATAGAGGATTAGGAGGTGCTAGAAATGCTGGTGTCAAAATAGCAACTGGAGATTATATTGTATTTTTAGATTCAGATGATTGGATTGATAAAAATTTTTGTAATACAGTCAATGGTGTTATAGAAGAAAAAAATAGTGATATTGTTTTATTAGGTGAAACTTTATACATAGAAAATGAAAAACGATTTTCTAGAGGTTGGCGTGATTTTTCTTTACCCAAAGAAGATGAGTATGTTAACATTAATAATTTTATAGATTTATTTACTCCTGCATGGGGACGAGTATATAAAAAATCATTTTTAAATAACTATAAGTTATCTTTTATTGAACACTGTTGCTATGAAGATAATTCTTGGGGGTGTTTTATAATAATGTTAAATCCAAGAATATCATTTGCTGGTAATTTATATTATTATAGACAAAGGTTAGATTTAATAACAGGAATTAAGGATAAAAAAGTTTTAGATTTTGCAAAAGATTATAATTTTTTTGTTTCAAAATTGCCGTTGGTAAATCAAAAAGACAAAAATATAGAACTGTGTAATTATTGGTACTTGTTAAATTTCTATAATTATTACTATCAATTACCAGAAGATTTGCAAAAACAATTTTTTACTTTAATACGACCAATATTTTTATCATGGAAATATAAAAAAGAATTTTTTAATAAATTTAACAAAAATAAAAAATTAAGTAATAAATTATCTGTATTTTATAATTCAGTGATAGCTAATAATAGAAATAAACTTCATATTGAAGAATATACAAAAAAATATGTAAAATTGTTTAATATAATACCCTTAATATGTATAAAAAGTAATAAAAAAAATACAATCTATTATTTATTTGGTTTTGTTCCATGCTTAAAAATTAAAGTCTTATAATATGATATCTCGGAAATTTTGCTGCATAACCTTAAAATTTAACAAATTCAGCATTGTTGGGTTGACAAAAAAATAAATAATGATATTATACCGTCCAGATTTTGTATTATTAATTAATTTATTTTTCTGTATATGGAAAAGACATCTGTATTTACAACGCCTTTGCCGTTGGTCTATGCTAAAGAGAAAAAAATGGAGTTCGCTTCAGCGCTGGATTTATCTAAGTTGGATACTCTGGTTGGTATAAAATTGGACAAAATTACGCTCTCTTTAAAGCAAAGCAAGGTTTCGTGGTATGATGCTTATTGGATAATTGAACGTAACAAAACTTTGTGGAAAACACCTTGTTTTCCTGAAGAAGATGACTGTCAAGAGCTGGTGCGCTATCAGGAGCTGATTAACGCTACACTCAAAATTTTGCGCGATCACGGAGTTGAGGCCGATTTACTCGATTTTAACGGTATCTATTGGCTAGGCACCGAATTTTCTCACGTTAAGTCTTATGCTTTTTTATTTAAGGAGCGGCTTAACACCTTGCGTGACAAATTTGATGCTTCTTCTTGTTACGCCCGTATTATTTGGTATAACTAAATTTTTATGTCTATGAGTTCAAAAAATTCTAAGTTTTTCGTTATGGCAGCTTCTTTGTATAAGCAGCTTTCTAAGCCGGAGTTTTTTAAGCTGGATTTTGAAAAGCTGCAGGGAGCGCTGCTTCATTATGAAGCCTTAAAATTGACAAAGGCACTGATTCAAAACAGAAAAATGCCTTTGCTGTTTCCGTCAAACAATGCGGCGGAGGTGCTGAAATTTATGGCTGAACATTCGTATGGAACTGGTAATGATTTTTGTCATTGCTACTGTTCTCAGGACGAATTATGGAAAATGGTGCAGGCAGAAGATGACTACAACTGGTTTAAGGCCGCTGTTTCTGCCGATAAAGCTGATGATGTTTTAGGAAAATGGGCGGGGCTTATTACCGACTATGTTGCATCTCGCGGCAATTTTCCTAAGTCGCACAAAAACATGTATGTGGCTGTGTTGACTTTAGATGTTGAAGCTTTTGGAATGGTCTGCTCGTCAGCTTTCTTTTGCTGCTCATTTTTGAAAGCTATGAATTTGCATGAATAAGATTAAAAAAACTTCCGATATAAAGGTCGGAAGTTTTTTGTTACTCAAAATTTTCTACACTGCGGTGATGTGTTTCAAAATCTTTTACCACAATCGTTGTTACATCGGCTTTTGAGTATTTTTGAAAAATTAAGCCGTGTCCCAAACATTGCCCGACATTGATATTAAATTCTGTGCCGCATTGATTCAAATAATCTGCTTGTGAAATAGGATCGCATGACGGACCTTTTAGTTCTGGCGAAATTGTTTCGCCTTCCAAACCGCTGTCACGGCAACTCATAGAATAGACCTCAAATCCTGCTTGTTCCAAAATTTCTTTCAAGTGAGCCGCATATTTTTGCATAAAAAAGCAATTGGCTATGCCGAGTTTGTGATATCCGCTGAGTTTTGCAAAATCAATCAGCTCTTTGACGCGGGATTTGTTGCAGGCAAGGGCGGAAATATTCATTCTTTTGATGTCTTCATCGCTATATTCTGTCATACAAACCTCCTTTTGAGCTGATTAATTTTTGACAACTTTATTGGTCTAGGAACGAACGTAGGCGTTTTGAGCGGCTAGGGTGTTTCAATTTACGCAAAGCCTTAGCCTCAATTTGACGAATACGCTCTCGGGTAACGTTGAATTGTTTGCCAACTTCTTCCAAAGTGTGGTCAGTGTTCATGCCAATACCAAAGCGCATACGCAAAACCCGCTCTTCCCTAGGGGTTAAAGACGATAAAATCTTGGTGCAGGTTTCTTTTAAGTTAGAGTGAATTGCCACATCTAAAGGCTGTAAAGCGCTTTCATCGGCAATAAAATCGCCCAAAGACGAATCTTCTTCATCACCGACAGGAGCTTCCAAACTAACCGGCTCTTTGGCGATTTTCATAACCTTGCGGATTTTATCCAGCGGCATAGACAAACGTTTTGCCAGCTCTTCAGGCACAGGCTCGCGCCCCATTTCCGAAAGCATTTGACGCGAAGTGCGCACCAGTTTGTTGATGGTTTCAATCATATGAACCGGAATACGAATCGTGCGTGCTTGATCGGCAATAGAACGGGTAATAGCCTGTCTAATCCACCAAGTGGCATAGGTCGAAAATTTGTAGCCGCGGCGATATTCAAATTTATCTACGGCTTTCATCAAACCGATGTTACCTTCTTGAATCAAATCCAAAAATTGCATTCCGCGATTCGTGTATTTTTTAGCAATAGAAATAACCAGACGCAAGTTTGCTTCAATCATTTCTTTTTTTGCACGTTCGGCTTCTCGTTCGCCTTTTTTGATGGTGTCAACCATTTTGCGATATTCGCTGATTGGCAAACCGCATTCTTGCGCCATTTGCGCCACATTGTTGCGGATTTCGATGATTTCATCTTTATATTTTTCTATAAACGCAACCCAGTGTTTGTCTTTTTTGAGTGAAATTTTTTCCAGCCAATTCGGGTCGAGTTCAGATTTTTGATAAGCTTCCAAAAAGTCTTCGCGCTTGATTTTGCAAGAGAGAGCATAACGCAGCAGCTTGCCTTCTTGTCCCATCAAACGTTTGTTCATTTCATTCAGTTGTTCAACCAACTGTTCAACTTTACTGCTGTTGAGGTGGATAGAGCTCATCAGTTCCACCAGTTCTTTTTTGAGCTTCAAATATTTCTTTTCGGTAGCCGGAATAATTTTGCGACCGGCCAAAATTGCCGCCATACGTTGACTTTGCACTTTTTTCAGGTCGTCATAATAGCTGGCGATTTTGTTCAAAGTTTCCAAAACCGGTTCCAGCAGCATACTTTCCATAGCCGAAACAGAAGTAGAAGTGTGGCTTCCGCCCTCATCATCTTCGCCTTCGGCGCCGTCTTCAGAACCTTCTTCATCGTCCAGAGGTTCTATTTCATCATCGGCGTCATCAATATCATCGGCCACATCGTCGTCAATTTCGATATCCGTATCCAAATCATCGTCGATTTCATCAAGATTCTTTTCATTAAGTTCTTTGGTTACTTTTTCTAAATCTTCAACACCGGCGTTTTCAGCTTCATCGTCATAAACCATGGCTTCGCTGTCATCGCCGTACATAACTTCCAAATCCACAATATCACGGAGCTGCATAGTTCCGGCAACCAGTTCATCGCGCCAATCCGAAATGGCCTTAATAGTCATCGGACTTTCGCACAAACCGCCAATCATCACAGTTTTACCGGCTTCAATACGTTTGGAAATAGCGATTTCACCTTCGCGAGAAAGCAGCTCTACCAAGCCCATTTCTTTCAAATACATACGAACCGGATCATCAGAATGTCCAACGTCTTTGGTGTCAATATTGCCAACGTCGGCATCATTGTCACCATCGCTGTCAAAGTCTTCATCATATTCGTTGGAATCTTCTTCTTCGGCTTCATCAGCGTCCGAATCGGAAATAATATTAATTCCCATATCCGAGATGGAAGACATAATATCTTCTAGTTTGTCGGAAGACTGTTTATCCGGCGGCAGAACTTTGTTAAGCTCCTCCATTGTGATATATCCAAGATTTTTACCCTTTGCAAGAAGGTGTCTGAAAGCTGTGCTCATAGCTTCAGCATTAACGGATTCTGTACCTTCGTTTTCATACAAATCCTGATTTTCTTTATCTGACATAACGTTCCTTAAAAAATCGATTTTTATCCATAGCGGACAATATAAATTGCTAGCGACTAATTTTTAGTTAATTTTATTTAATTTGTCAATATCTGCCTTTCAAGATTAAGCAATTTTTTTATTTTCCTTCATTGTAGCTATTTCTTGCCGTATTGATAACTTTGACGGTGTTTTGCCGATTTTTTTCAGTGTGTTCTTTTACGACTGCTGTTTCAGGCTCTTTATGGATTCTGGCGCGAAGTTTTGATATCCTTTCATCAAGCAGCACTGTTCCGGATTTTCCTTCGGCCTGCATTGCCGAAATTCGTCTTTGAGCTGCTTCTTTATAATAGTTGTCTACTTTCCCATCTGTCATAATGTTGTGCATTTCATCGGTTTTAGCATTATACCAAAACTTGTTTAGCTTGCCATTGCTGATAGAAGTGTCAGGAGCGATTTTTTCACCGTTTTTATTGTGTATGGTTTCAAAATATGTTATATAGCCTTCGGAATTTTTCTTTATCCATTTGCCATGCGGTTTCCCCTTGCGGTACCAGCCAGAAGTGACAGCCTTGCCATCATCAGAATAGTGCAGATACGGACCGTCGTTTTTACCGTTTTTATCCACCACACAGCGTGTCATCAGCTTGGTTTTAGCCGAATCCCAATAGCTTTCTTGGATTCTGTGTCCGTCATTGTTGCAGGATTTTAAATAGCGGGAAAAAATATTTAATTTTGGTTCTGATTTTTGCTTGTTTTTAATTTCAAGCAAAGCTTTATCCAAGACAATATATACCATATTAAATCTGTTTATCAGACCAAAATCAGTAGCTTTGTGCATTATTTTTTCTTTTGGAAAATTTGATGTAATAGCGGCCGACGTCATTTCATGCCCTCCATTAATGGATTATTTTAGTCCATTATATCAATTTTGTATAAAATAACAAGTTATTTATGCTATATTTAAAGAAAAATAGCTCTGAGAATTAGTCTCAAAGCTATTTTTGATAGAGTTAACGCAAGGCCAACAAAACATTACCTTCGTCGTCCCATTCGCTATAATAAATGACTTCTCCGCTTTGGGTGCATAAGTGGTACTTGTAATCATTATTCTGTTCGACATCTTCGCCCGTATATACCCACATCAGCGCTTTTTCCAAAGGAAAATCACAGGCAATCAGACGCATGTTCGAAATGTCGTCCCAGCAATACAAAACTTCGCGGTACTCATTTTGTGAAAGAAAACGAGCCTGACATTTTTTTGCCAATTTCTTAGCTGTTGCCAGGTCATATCCGTATCCGGTGCCAATCATTTCATGTAAAACCAGACTTGGAGTAAGGCGAATTCCCAAATAAGGAATATTTCGGCTTTCCCATTTTTTGCTTTCATACCCGTCTGCCCAAACATAAGCCAAATTCTGCTTGATTTTTTCCAAACGCTCATTTTCACTCAAACCGATGTATAAACGAGGGTTGGGTGTAAGGTCAATTTCGGCGTCAGAATAGGCATGCACAGGCTTGCAGCCGGCAAAACCGGAATTCTCTTTGAGTAAAACAATGAACTTGCCTAAATATAAAGGGAAGTCCTTTTGCAATTTTCTAAAAATATTCATAACATAAAAATTTTAATAAAACAAAATAATTAAGTGAAACTTTTTATAAACCGAGCAGGGCGGCGGCGTAATCATGGGCGCTAAATGCGTCTAAATCTTCTATTTGCTCTCCCACGCCCACAAAATATATGGGCAGTGCGAATTCTTCGGCCGCCGCAACAAGCACGCCGCCTTTGGAAGAACCGTCTAGTTTGGTGACCACCAGGCCGTTTACACCGGAAATATCTTTGAAAATTTGAATTTGTGAAAGGGCGTTTTGTCCGGTTGTGGCGTCTATGGTCAATAAAACTTTATGTGGCGCGTCGGGAATAACTTTTTGCATAACGCGCACAATTTTTTTCAGCTCGTCCATTAATCCGTTTTTGTTTTGTAAACGTCCGGCGGTGTCTATAAACACCACGTCATCGCCGTTTTTTAAAGCTTGCTGCAACCCGTCATAGCACAAACCAGCGCTGTCACAGCCGTCAGGTCCGCTAAAAACAGAAATATCAAGTCGATTTGCCCAAACTTTCAACTGTTCAACCGCGGCGGCGCGAAAGGTGTCAGCGGCGATAAACGAAACTTTTTTGCCTTGTGCTTGCAATTTTGCCGCCAATTTGCCGATTGTGGTAGTTTTTCCAGCGCCGTTTACTCCTACCATTAAAATAACATATGGTTTATGTTCGGCAATCAAAAATTTTTGTTCGCAAGGTCTTAAAATATCTTCAATTTTTTGTGCTAAAAGGTTTTTGACTTCTTCAATTGATATATCTTTGTTTTGTTTTTGTGCGGAAAAATCATCAAGCAGTTTAGTTGTGGCTTTTATTCCCATATCGGAGGTCAGTAATAAATCCTCCAGCTCCTCCAATGTGGCGGAGTCCAGTTTCTTTTTATTAAATATATCGCTCAATCCTCCGCCGATTTTATCTGACGATTTTTTTAATCCAAAACCTAATTTTTGCCAAAAACTCATATACTTATTCCTTGCTTAATTCTCTCAAAACAGCGGCTCGGCAGCGGCGTTCTTCCATTGGCAGCTGCGGCATACGTGCCGCTGGTGTGCCTTTTCGTTCCGAATATGGAAAAACATGCAGCTTGCTCAAGCCTGCTTCTTCAACCAATTTGCAGGTGTTGGCAAACGCTTCTTCCGTTTCGGTTGGAAAACCGCAGATAAAATCAGCGCCAAAGGTAGCGTTTGGTCTAACTTTGCGGATTTTCTTACATAAATCTATCACGGTTTCACGGCTGTGTCGGCGCCCCATGCGTTTCAAAATCAGATTGTCACCGGATTGAATCGAAAAATGAAAATGCGAATCTATATTGCTGTATTTACCTAATAAATTGATAAAATCATCATCTATTGCTGCTGGGTCAAGCGAGCCAAACTGCAACACCGGAAGTTCTGAAATTTGCTCCAAAATATCTTTTACTACACCGCTGAAAGATGGTTCATACGAACAAATATCCACACCGGTCAGGCAAATTTCTTTAAAACCTTGTGCTAAAAGTTCTTTGATTTGCTTTATAATCAGCGGTAGCGGTACCGAACGGTTGTGTCCGCGCGCATACGGAATAATACAATATGTGCAGCGGTGATTGCAGCCTTGCTGAATTTGCAAAAAAGCTTTGTGGCGGCCTTCAAATCCGGTAATCATAAAATCGTCGCAAGAAACGTCATCGGCAATATCGCTTACAATTTCTTTGGATTTTTGTGTTGTTAAAGCTGCCGCATATTTTTCTATTTCTTTTTTTTCTTTGTTGCCTAAAACCATGTCAACTTCCGGCATATTAGCCAGTTTGGCAGAGCTTACTTGCGCTGAGCAGCCGGTCACAATGATTTTAGCTTGCGGATTCTCACGGCGAAGCTTGCGAATTGTCTGCCGGCACTGTCTTTCGGCCTCGCCGGTAACAGCGCAGGTGTTGACAACTATCAGATTATCAATATCTTTCAATTTTTCTTTTAGAACTTCGGATTCATACGCATTTAAGCGGCAACCGAATGTGATTATTTCTGCCATATTTATACCTCGCCCCTATATATAAAGAAAAAATAAGGCTTTGGCAATATTTTTTTAGTTATGCAGATAGTCTTGAATTTTTTTGGCGCTTTGCCGCAATAAAGCGTGCTCTGAAGCCGAAAGTTCCGGATATAATACTCGGCTTATTCCGTTTCTATGGATAACCGTTGGCAAAGAAAGACAGATATTTTTGACACCTTCAATTTCTTCTTGATGTGCCGAAACGGTTAAGATGGCGTTTTCATTATAGGCGATTGCCTTGCATATTCGGGTAAGTCCGGAAGCAATACCATAATAAGTAGCGCCTTTACCGACAATGATTTTGTAGGCCGAATTGCGGACTTCACTGTCTATGTGATTTTTAATTTCGGCGTTCAGCGATATTCCGGCTTCGGCTGCATAAGCTTCCAACGGCATATTTCCAGCCAAAGCAGCCGACCAAATCAAAACTTCGCTGTCGCCATGTTCGCCAAGTACATAAGCGTGAATAGATTGCGGCGCCAATTTTAGATACTGTCCCAAAATTGTGCGCAAACGAGCAGTGTCCAGAATTGTTCCCGAGCCAATAATGCGGCTGGCCGGCAGACGGGCTTCGGATATGGTGTAGGCGGTCAATAAATCAACAGGGTTAGATGCTATTAAAATTATGGCGTCGGCAGCATAACTGACAATTCCTTTTATAATATCTTTAAATATGGCAATATTGCGCTCCCACAGATTGAGTCTGCTTTCCCCCGGAGTTTGGTGGATTCCAGCGGTTATGATTATAATGTCAGCGCCTTCCAAATCGGCATAAGTTCCAGATTTTAACTGACAAGGAAAAGAGTAGGGCGTTGCGTGGGTGATATCCAGCGCTTCGGATTCTGCTCGGTTGCGGTTAATATCTATCAAAACTATTTCTCGAACTATTCCGTTTGTGGCTAATGAATATGCTGTTGTGCTACCGACAAAACCGGCTCCTATAATACCAATTTTCATTTCAATCTCCCTAGGCTTTATGTCTAAATACAATATATTTAATGTGATAATCTAAAAAAACAACCTGTTTTATACAATTTATAACTTGCTATAACATATTGATTTTATGTATTTTATATAAAATATAAACAAATTATTTAGGCAAAAATAAAAATAATGCTTGTCAAATAGTATAAAATTGTGCTAACAAAAAGGCACAGGCGATGACGTCTGAAAAAATTGTTTTAATTTTATTGAGGTTAAATTAAATGACTGATACCGCAGAACGCGTTAAAAAGATTGTTGCCAAACATTTAGGTGTTGATGAATCTAAAGTTGTTGAAACAGCTAGTTTCATTGATGACTTGGGTGCAGATAGCTTGGATACAGTTGAATTGGTAATGGCTTTTGAAGAAGAATTCGGTTGCGAAATCCCTGACAAAGCTGCAGAAAAAATTCTGACTGTAAAAGATGCTATTGACTATCTTTCTAAGAATGCGTAAGTCGTAAGGCTTTGTTTAATTAAACTCGCTTTAGTCTATAACGGAACAGCGAGTTTTTTTATAGGATTAACATGAGGTTTTGATATATGAGAAGAGTTGTCGTTACAGGTTTAGGCGTTGTTTCGCCGTTTGGCCGAGGCGTAGAATATAACTGGGATTGCTTGATGGCAGGCAAATCCGCTATCCGTAAAATTGAGAATATTGATTTGAAAGATATTCCGGTACACATAGCTGGCCAAGTTCCATTTGGCGAAGGCGAACATGAATTTAATCCGGATACGGTAATGGCTCCAAAAGACCAAAAAAAAGCCGATAAATTTATTTTATACGGTGTTGCCGCCGCTAATGACGCATTGAAAGATGCTAATTATGAACCTAGCGAATTGAGCGATGAAGAACAATGCCGCGCCGGCGTTATGATTGGTTCCGGTATTGGCGGATTGAATAATATTTATGAAAATTCGGTGTCCTTTAATGAAGTTGGAATTAAGCGTATTTCTCCGTTTTTTATTCCGTCTTGCTTGATTAACTTAATTTCAGGTACAGTTTCAATTGATCATAAGCTGCGCGGCCCTAACCACGCTTGTGTAACCGCTTGTTCAACCGGTACGCACGCTATTGGCGATGCTACGCGCATTATTGCTATGGGTGATGCAGATGTTATGGTTGCCGGCGGTGCGGAATCGGCTGTAAACGTTTTAGGTTTGGCCGGATTTGCTCGTATGCATGCAGTGACTGCCGAATTTAATGATGAACCGGAAAAAGCTTCCCGCCCTTGGGATAAACGCCGCAGCGGCTTTGTAATGGGCGAGGGTGCCGGTGTTGTTGTTTTAGAAGAGTTGGAACACGCTAAAGCCCGCGGTGCGCATATTTATGCCGAGGTTGTTGGCTATGGTATGAGCGGAGATGCTCACCACATGACTGCGCCTTGTCCAGATGGCGATGGTGCTTACCGCGCTATGAAAATGGCTGTTAGCCACGCCAAAGAACATGGTGTAGAACTGGAAGATATTAACTACATCAATGCGCATGGTACGTCTACTCCATTGGGTGATTTGGGTGAAGCGCAAGCGGTTCAACGTTTGTTTGGCGATAAACTGAGTTGCACTTCAATGTCTTCAACAAAATCTTCTATTGGCCACTTGTTGGGTGCAGCCGGTGCAGTTGAGGCTGTTTATACTATCAAAGCCATTGTGGAACAGACTTGTCCGGCAACCTTGAATTTGGAAGATCCGGCAGATGAAGTTAAAGATATTGATTTGGTGCCTTTGAAACCTAAGAAAAAGGCTATCAAAGCCGCTATGTCAAATTCATTTGGCTTTGGCGGAACCAACTCGTCTTTGATTTTCAAAAAGTTTGAAGACTAAATTTGAGGATAAGACTATGAAAAAACTGTTGTTGTTAATTCTGCTTATGGGGAGTGCGGCAACAGTTTTTTTGTATGATTACGCTATTAATCAACCGCTAAAAATTTCTGAAGACACATTGTTTTTGGTAAATAAAGGCGATTCACTAAATAAAATTGCGCAGTCTTTGCAAGACAAAAAACTTGTAAACGATAAATATATTTTTATTTTATTTAGTAAAATCAATAGAATATATCCACAAATTAAAGCTGGAGAATATCTTTTTAATGGCGAATTTTCTGTAAAACAAACTGCAGAAAAATTGTCCTCCGGCAAGGTTTATTTACGCAAGGTAACTTTTCCCGAAGGTTTAACTTCAACTGAAATTGCAAAAATTTTACATAAAGAGAACTTTTTAAGTAAAGATGAATTTGCTGCGCCGGCCGAAGGTTCTATATTGCCGGAAACATATACTTATATGCGCGGCGACAGTCCTGAAAAGATTATAAAACAGGCGCAAAAAGCCATGCAGAATGTTTTGGAGCAAGCATGGCAGGAACGCGACCAAAATTTGCCTCTGCAGTCTAAAGAAGAATTGCTGATTTTGGCATCAATTGTGGAAAAAGAAACTGGTATTGGTATGGAACGAGCTCAGGTGGCTTCGGTATTTGTTAACCGTCTGCGTCTGGGAATGCTGCTTCAGACTGACCCAACGGTAATTTACGCTTTAACAAACGGAAAAGAAGATTTAAATCGTCCGCTGACACGCAAAGATTTGAGCATTGATAGTCCATATAACACCTATAAATACGCTGGTTTGCCGCCGACACCAATTTGCAACCCCGGAAAAGATGCCATATATGCGGCAGCGCATCCGTCAGAAACTCCGTACCTTTATTTTGTAGCTTCGGGTAACGGCGGACACAATTTTGCTGCCACATTGTCTGAGCACAATGAAAATGTGCGCAAGTGGCGCGAATTGAATAAATAAACCTAGACAAAATCTGAAAATGGTGCTATCCTTAAGCAAATTTGGTGCAAATATGCTTTAAAGAGGCACAATATGGCAAAAACAACAGATATAGATGAAAATCAAGACCGCCTTTATAATTTTAGAATTGGTTTGCGTGATAGCAGCGCATCAAATCATTGGCGTGAAATCAATAAAAAATATCCGTTTGCCAAACGTAAAACCGTTTTAGTTCTTCCGGGAAGTGCCGCGCATTCTGCACAAGATGCCAATGGAATGTGCAAGGTTGTAGAAAATATGATATCCGAAAAAGAACGTAAAAATGTGGATATCTGTTCATTATACTATCCCGAAAAAACAAAACATCGCGAAGGTTCTGCCGAACGAGCTTTGGGCTTGCTTGATGAATATATTATACCTCTGGTTTCTAAACAAGACAAAGAAGGATACTTTGAAAAAATTTCTGCCGATAAAGCGGCCAAAAATTTGCGCAATTTGATTCTTTTTACGCATTGCTACGGCACTTATATGGTTGAAGCCATTGACGCTCAATTATCTAGAGATCTGAGAGATTTAGGATACTCCGAGCAAGAAGCTAATAATATTCAAAAACAACTTTTTGTCGTTCATCACAACAGTATCAGCGACAAAATGGGTAAAGTCAAAATGAAATCGACAAATCTGTTTCGATTGACACAGGCTGATGAGCGCCGCAAAGATAATATGTTCAGCAGCGACGGTTTTCAATATTTTGTGCAAACCGAACTTCTTAATAAAGATGAGGCTTTATACGTAAAAGTGGGTGAAAATGTGCGGGCTTTGGTGGTTAGACAAATTACTGAAGAAGGTGAGGACGAGCATAACGGTGCGTATTGGCATGATGATAAAAAATCTGAAGGCGGTGAAAAAGAGCGTGAGACGTTTGAATTTATTTTTAATGAAGCCGTACGCTCAAATTATCCGCTGGATAATATCGAAGAATTGATTCGTCAGGGAACAAGGTTAAATCCGGAAATGGAAGATGAATTGCAGCCAATTTTGGAGGGCGGTCAAGAATATGGTGATGAATATAAAGAAATTCGCCGCGATATTCTAAATAAAGTTAAAGATATCCGTGAAAAGCAATTGGCAGATGACTTGAAAGAAAAAGAAGTAAAAACTTTGTCACCAGAGGTGCTGCTGTATTTGGATAATAATGACAAATCTTTTTTGGATTATGCGTTGGAATCTGAAAATGTTGTTCAAACCAAGGTTTTATGGAACTCTATACGTAAAATGCTCCCTAAAAAAGAGGCGTTGTATGAGCTGGATTATGAGCATTTGAGCCGCAACTATACACAAGCATTTCAAAGCAATAAAATGTATTTGCAGCTGATGCTTGATTTAGGAAAAGCAAATTTGTTTTCAGCGTTGGCTAAAGGTTCTACCGAGCTAACAACGCTGGACTATAAAAATACAGATAATGAAACTTTGCTCAGTGCCGCTAAAATATATTCTGGATTACCGGCAAACACGGGGCAACTGGATAGATTGCACTATTATGATTCTTTGATTTATATGTATTCTCGTATAGAAAAAATGGAGCAAACGGCCGAAACCGAAGAAATATGCAAGACACTGGATAGCAGAATTTTTACAAAATCAAATGCTAAAGACGCGGCAGTTAAATATAAGATAAAAGCTTATGCTTCCCGATATGAAGCAGACACTTTAATGAAAAAGTGCCTGCAAAATTGGAATGATAAGCCGTTACTTAAACACAACAACACCGAATTTGACAAACAGCCATAAAGTGAAAGCGGCCATCAAGCCGGCGCACACGTCGTCCAGCATAACGCCATAAGCGTTTTTCATTTTTGCATCAAACCATTTAACCGGTCCCATTTTGCATATGTCAAAAAAGCGAAAGGCGGCAAATCCAAATAGATAAATCCACCAGTTGTGCAAATTTTGATACAGATAATCGCAGACAAAGCTAAAAGCCAACAGTTGCCCGACAACCTCGTCTATAACAACTTTTCCAGGGTCTTTTTCTTTTTGATCGCGGATAATGACGTCAGTAGCTAAAACTCCCGCAATAAAACATATAGTTGCCACAGCCACAATGCCGTATATTCCGGTAAAATAGGCTAGGATAAAAGCAAGAGGCAATGTGCCGAAAGAACCGACTGTTCCGGGGGCTTTGGGCGATAGTCCCAATCCAAAATAGGTGGCGACAATTTCTGCTGTTTTTTTAGAATTAAGCATAACGAACTCCGTAAGTTATTAATTAAAATGTTTCTACATCAAAGTAAGTGGCAAAAGCAGTGCCTAAGATTATAAAAAGAAATATAATCAGTTTGCCAAAAATAAGATGGAAGGACTGCTAGTGTCCGTAGCGAATTATATAATAGAAAATGAAAAAATCCAGCTAAAATAAGTCTATGAAGAAAAAAAGTGAATATTATGGTGTGAGGATAGGGCAGATTTTATGGCAAACACTTCACAAATATGTTGCCTACTTCTGAGTGACCATAACTAATAGCTTGATTGTCAACTAGTTTTTCTAATTGCGGCATCGAGATACATCGGCCATTGCAAAAGATTTGTCATGCACTTGCTTTACGTTTTTTGTTTCATTAACTTGTGTTTTCTCTATTCCTGTTTTATCAGCAATACAACCTTCGACATAGTTTTGCATAGCATATGCGTGCACTTCTTTTGGCATCAAAGAATATATATCTCCGTATTCCGGAGAGGAAGAATCTATATTTCTCATTTCATAACCAACGGCTCTATCTACGTTACAAGCAAACAATCTGTTTATCAATGGATTTTCAAATTTTACTTCTTCCTGCCGTTTATGCATATACTGTGAAATACTACAGAAACGCCCATATAATTATCGCTGTTTTCTAAACGATCGATATTAAAAAATATCTTACCTTTTTCCTGATATGCTCCAAATACAGGTGCATTTTCATCAAGATTATTTTCTTTCCGATACTCTTCCTGCGTATAAAATCCAACTTTCAGAGGAGTACCATATACATACTCAATAATTTTTGCCGTTTCTTTTATGGTTGCTTTTTTATCTTCTATATCCAGATGTTGCCAATTTTTCATATTATCGGTAATTTTTTTATTATTAGCAACCAATGCAACAAAGCGATTAGCTTGTAGTTCTTCACTCTGCCAAAAATCTTTTGGCATTTTAATACCATAAAGCAAAGCTTTTAATTTATCTTTATTTTGGAAGCAAATATCAGACATTTCACCCATTGTTTGATATCTATGAAAAATAGTTTCCAGACAATCAACCCTTTGTTCTAAAGAAAATGTAGCAATATTTTCTACAGGCATACTCTTAAAGTCATTAATTTTCTTTTCTCTTAATTTTTTCCTAGCTTGAATAATCGGCATATATTGACCAACAAATTCATTAAATTCTGTCATAGATAAATTTTGAAGCTGATTATCTTCAATTAATTGAGCTATAACGGCTTCTTTTCCTTTATAGGCGATAAAATCTATAGAACCATTTTCTGGATTTACCTCTATTTTACTAAAAGAAATCAAATCTTCAAAATCGCTGCTATTCATATTTCAACCTATAATTTATCCTTAACTTATCGCTATTTTACGCTATTTTTGTCAAAAATCAATGAAAATTAATATTCTCTTGGAAAATATTTAGGGGAAATGACTTATATAAAGCTTTAAATTCCTTCAGTAATATACACCCAATGGAATCTTGTTGGATAATAAAAAGCATTAATTCAACATATTACCTGAGAGACTATTTTGAAACAAAAATTGATAGCAATGATAAACTTTTTGTTTCTAAATTGGATGATTGGGCATCGTTAAATTTAACGCAAACAGAAGTAAACTGTTTGGAACAATCATAAAGACAGAGCGGATATTCCGCTCCTTTTATATGGTGGTGCTGCAAGACTGACTACGCTAACGCTCCGTCGACGCATCGTTCACAGCCTTTGGCTGCCGGCGTTCTGCCGCCCGCCTTTCTCTCGCTCTCAAACTTGCTTTCTCGCAAGTTCGAGAACCTTTTAAAATGCCCACAAAAAAACCACTCCTGAAGAGTGGTCTTTATGGTGGGCGCTGCAAGACTCGAACTTGCGACCAGACCGTTATGAGCGGCCAGCTCTAACCAACTGAGCTAAGCGCCCTTCCTGATTAGCAACGTCACAATATGATAAGAATTTGCCTTAGTCAAGTATTATTTTGATTTTTTCAATTATTTTTACGTTTATTCTCTGGCTAAAATCAGATTATTGCGTTCTTTGATTAATTGCTGATAGCGAGCGTATATTTCTGCTGAGTTTTCTGGTTGACCACTCATTAAAGTTGTACATTCTTTTAATTCGCTATCAATTTGTTTTAATTGAATTTCTAATAAGCCGTTATCAATTTCAGCTTTTAGACTCGGCAATGTAGATTTTTGAGATTTATACATATTTATTTCCCACAAATCACCAATTTCGGCGGCAAAATTCAGCTTTAACTTTTCAATTAATTGTTCGCTGTCGAAATTTTCATCTTCTTGATGAATTTCTATGATTTCCGCCAAAACTTTAGCCATTCGCGTGTCATTAATTTCAAACGCCGTGAGTTTTTCTTCATATTTATCAATTAGTTCCGGATATAAAATCATTGCTGCAATAATCCCGCGGATAACCAAATCATTTAGAGGCGGCTTTTTAACAAAATGATAAACCGGCTCTGTTTCTTGTTTTTTACGGCGAGGGGTATATGTTTTTGGGGTGGAATCTTCTGCAGTTTGCGGCTCTGCGCTCGTGTTGTTTTGAGCTTTCTTATAAATAGAGCCTTTTCCAAAAGTGTAATAAATTCGCTTTTTCATTTCTTGAGTATAATAGTTGCGAATTTGTTCATCTTTGATTTTAGCCACTTCCTCAAAAGTTTCTTTTTCAATTAAAGCTTTTTGTTCCGGCGTGTCGGTATCTTTATTCATTTTGCATTTGTGCCACAAAATATCAACCAAAGGTTTTGTTCGTTGCAAATATTGTTCAAACACCGGAGCACCTAAGCTGTGCAGCAATTCATCTGGGTCTTTTTTTTCTTTTAAGAAAATGTAATTTACCGAATAACCGGCTTTTAATATTGGTAGCACACGGTCAATTGAACGAATAGCGGCTTTAATTCCAGCGCCATCACCGTCAAAACAAAGAGTAGGGGTGTTGCAAACCCTCCAAGCCTCAATAATTTGTTCTTCGGTTAATGCTGTTCCCAGTGGCGCCACAGCATATTTAAAGTTAAAACTGTCCAGCGCAATCACATCCATATAGCCTTCACAAATAATCAGTCGTTTAGAACCATATGCCAGCTCACGAGCGTTGTTCATATTGTATAGAATGCGGCGTTTGTTAAAAATAGGAGTTTCCGGAGAGTTGAGGTATTTTGGCTGACTGTTGTCCAAAATGCGCCCACCAAAAGCAATGACATTACCTTGCTTATCCATTATTGGAATCATTACTCTGTCGCGGAAAAAGTCATGCGGCGCACGATTTTTATCTTCTGGCACGGCAATCAATCCCAACTCGGCCATATCATGTTCTGATACGCCTTTAGAGGCCAACAAAGCTTTTAGACCGTTTCCGCTTGGAGCATAGCCTAGGCGAAATTTTTTTATGGTTTCTTCGCTCAAAGCGCGTTTATCTCTAAAATAGGCCAAACCTTGAGCGCCAACCGGCATTCTCAGACATTTTTCAAAATAGGCGCAGGCAATATCCATAATTTCATACAAAGACTTGCGCTTTAGGCTCTGTTCTTGGCTTTCTTTAGACCAAGTCGGAAGCTGCATGCCAACTTTATCAGCTAATTTTTTAACAGCTTCAATAAACGGCAAGCCGTTGGCGTCCATTTCAAATTTTACAATATCTCCATGAGCTCCACAGCCAAAACAATGATAAAATCCCTTGCTTTCATTGACAGTGAATGATGGTGTTTTTTCATGATGAAAAGGGCATAAGCCCAAATACTCACGCCCTCTTTTCGTCAGTTTTACTTTGTTTCCAACCACATCGGCAATCGATATACGACTGCGCAATTCGTCTAGAAATTTTTGTAAATCATCATTCATCGTCGATAATAAATACTAAATTAAGCCAAAAACTTTTTAATGGCGGCTGATGCTGCGCCAAAGTCCATTTTGCCGGCGTATTTAGCTTTCAGAGCGCCCATAACTTTACCCATATCACGGATACCGGCAGCTCCGGTTTCGGCAATAGCGGCTTTGATTGCTTCATCAATTTCTGCAGCATCCATTTGCTTTGGTAAAAAGCGATTAATAACTTCAATTTCTGCCTGTTCTTTTTCAGCCAAATCAGGACGATTGCTTTCTGTATAGATTTTAACAGATTCGTTTCTTTGTTTAATCATAGTTTGCATCATAGAAAGCAAATCGGCGTCGCTAGCTTTTTCCAAGCCTTTACCACGGGCTTCCACGTCTTTTTCTTTTTGACCGGCAATAATAAGACGTATTGCGCCGACTGTTTTCATGTCTTTATTTTTCATAGCTTCTTTTAAGCTGTTTTGTAAATCTTCTCTTAACATTTTTATCTCCTTTATTATTCTTTATCCGAAAATTTCCTAGCTTTTTCTTTAGATTGCGGCTGAGCATTTTCATCAAAACTTAAAATAACTTTTTTCTCGTCCAAAGAGCTATCAGGCAGTAAAACCCTGAACAATGCTCTAAAATTAGGTTCCAGTCGGTCTAAAGTCAAGTTTTTTACGGCCTCGGCCTCAATAGAACCATCAAGATGCTTCAATGTAACTTTGATTGGTAAAACAATAGATGTCATATCGCCGTCGTTATAAACGTTGCCGCTAATTTCAACATAGGCTTTACCGTTGCGTTCAATATTTCGTGCCGATACATTTTGAAACACTAAATTTTTACCTTTATACAAACTGTTGACACCTAGTTTGTTATAAAAATTTTCTAGCTGCGGAATTGCCGATACCAATTCAAATCGGTTGGCATAGCCAATATAAAGAGTGCAGACAAAAATAACCAAAAGAATGGAGCAATTTATTATAAACGGTGAAAAGAACATAAAAAACTTACGCTTAGCTCGTTCAAAACGAGTGTCGGTAGATTCTTTTCCGCTAAACAATCCTTTTGTATCTTTGGATAAACGATTAAACATTTTTTCCAAATCATCGTTTTTGGCTGCTTCTGTACTGATTATTTGTGGATTAATTTGCACTTTTGCCTGCTGTTCTGGCGTTTTAGATACAACAGGGGCAAAAGGGACAACATTTTCTTTTGGTTTTGCTTGCGGGCGTACAAACCAAATTTCGCCGCACTCGGCACATTTAAATTTTTTACCGTCAGCAGGAATTTGATTTTCCGGAACCTGATAAACGGCATTACATTTTGGACAACTTATTAACATTCTAACCTCTTTTTTTTGCACTATATTCTAAAAATCTGCGGAATAAAAGAAAAAAAACATTTTATTAAATAGATTATTGATATATTCTAAATCAAAATTGGAGGAATATAATGGAAAACAACCAATCAACTGTAACTCAACCGATTATAGATTTGCAAAATGTGGCTGTTGGCTATGATAATCGAGAAGATGTTTTGAAAAACATTTATTTTTCACTGCTTCCGGGGTCATTCACTTTTGTGACCGGAAAAAGCGGTGCCGGCAAAACAACACTTTTAAATATGTTGTATTTGGTAAAAAAGCCGCGGAAAGGCGTTTTAAAGGTTTTTGGTAATAATATCAATTTTTCAAATCGCGATACATTGGCTGGATTAAGACAAAAAATCGGCGTTGTTTTTCAGGATTTCCGCTTATTGGAACATTTGAGCGTGTTTGATAACATAGCTTTGCCGTTGCGTGTTCGCGGCATGGGCGAAAAGGAAATATATAAGCGGGTGACCGAGTTGCTGCAGTGGGTGGAACTTAATAAAAGCATCTACAAGGTTTGCGCCTCGCTATCCGGCGGTGAAAAACAGCGTGTAGCCATTGCCCGCGCCGTTATCAACCGACCGGAAATTTTATTTGCCGACGAACCGACGGGCAGTGTAGATGCTGAAATTGCCAATAAATTAATGCGCTTGTTTGTGGAACTAAACAAAGTCGGCACCACGGTTGTGATAGCCACCCACAATGAGCAATTAACGTCAAGTTACAACTATCCGCGTATTGTGCTGGCTAATGGTTCGGCAAAATTGTATCCGGCTTTAGGAAAAGTATGAGAGGAATGTTAAGCTATGAAAAGTGATTTAGTAACAGGCCGCCGTAATGAGATTAATACAGAAGATGATGATACTTCGGCATTTATGTATGTATTAACTTCAATCTATATGTATCTGTTTATTGTGGTGTTGGCGATTGTTATGGCTATTAACGCCATGGCCGACAACTGGGAAAAAGATATTATGGGTTCGGTTACGGTTCAGATTATTCCTATTGAAGATGAAAACAAGCATATAGATGAAGCAAAGACGCTGGAACAACAAAATAAAGTGCTGCAATATATGGAAAATTTATCTGATGTTGAAAGTGTCAGAGCTTTGGATGCACAAACAGTTGAAAAACTGATGACGCCATGGCTGGGAAATAAAGTCGATATATCGTCTTTACCGATTCCGGTGCTGCTTGATGTCAAACTAAAACCAAACACGGAACTAAACTATGATGAGGTCACAAGAGGACTGCGTCAGGTTGCCGAAAATGCCTCTATTGACAATCATCGTCTTTGGCTGAACAGATTGATAAAATTTGCCTCATCGCTTAAAAATACGGCATTATCTGTGTTGTTAATGGTTGTTGTCATCTGCGCTTTTTCTATTTATTATTCGACTCGCACCAGTTTGGGTATAAATTTGAATACCATAGAGATTTTGCATATTATCGGCGCTAAGGACGACTATATAGCCAAACAATATGCCCGCAATTTTGCTAAGATTGGCTTTTTTTCGGGAATTATCGGCTTAATGGCTGCCGTACCATGTATAATTTTAGTTGGTAAGTATGGAATTTCTACCGGAAGCGGTTTGATAAAAGGCGCTCAGCTTTCAACTTTTGCTTGGTGTTTGATTATGATAACGCCGTTGTTTTCTTCTTTGTATGCAATGGTGACTTCGTATTGGACTGTTAGAAAGTCTTTGGAGAAAATGGTTTAATGAAACGCTGGATTTTATATGGATTAATAAGCGCGTTTTTGGCGTGGTTTGGAGGGTTTGTCTGGTTTGCGCATTATATAAACTCTTATGATATTGACACCCATACCAAAACCGACGCCATTATTGTTTTAACCGGAGGCCGCAACCGTATTTCGGAAGGTATCAGGCTTTTAAACGATAATTTGGCAGACAAGCTTTTTATATCTGGAGTTCCAACCGATATTTCGATAAAACAAATAGAAAAACAGGCCAATATCACCGCTGATGATGAAAGCAAAATAGAACTTGGCCGCAAAGCTAAAAACACTCTGGAAAACGCCATAGAAACCGAAGAGTGGATTAAAAAGAATAACATAAAATCTATCCGCTTGGTGACTTCAAGCTATCATATTCCGCGCAGCCTGCAGGAATTTATTATTTATGTGACTATGGGAAACGATTTGGAAGTTATACTAAATCCTATTTATTCGCCGAATGTCAATCACAATTGGTGGAAAAGCTGGGGAACATTCCGACTGCTGATAATGGAATATAACAAGTTTTTGGTGGTGTATCTTTGCCGGCATTTACATATTTATTAAGGAGAAAACAATATGCTGTTTATTCGTTCTTTATTGACTAATATTTTCTTTTTCGGAACTTTGGGAGTTGGGTGTGTAATTCAGCTGCCATTGGCTCTGTTGCCGCAAAAAGTGACTATATTTTATTGGGATAAAGTAGTGATGCCGGTGGCCTTGTTTTGGGTACGCCTGTTCGGCGGTATAAAACTTGAGGTTCGCGGTGTTGAAAATATCCGTCATCATGATGTTTTATACGCCTGCAAACATGAATCCGCTTTGGAAACTTATTCTTTTACACAATTTTCACCAACAACCACCTATATTTTGAAACGAGAGTTAATCTTTTTGCCGTTCTTTGGCTGGGCGCAATATTTTTATGGTATGATTCCGGTCAATCGCAAAGGTGGAGCCAGCGCCATGAAACATATGCTGACCGAGGTTAAAAAGAAAACCGATGCCGGACGTCCGGTTGTCATCTTTCCTGAGGGAACACGTTGCCAGCCTGGGACAACAAAAGGCTATAAGTCAGGTATTTTTTTCTTGGGTGAAAATTTGGATTTGCCGATTGTTCCGGTGGCTATAAACACAGGTTTGTTTTGGGCTAAAAATTCGTTCTACCGCTATCCGGGGACGGCTGTGTTTGAATTTTTACCGCCAATCAGCGCCAAGGGCAAAACTAAAGAAGAATTTATGAACGAGCTGCAGACGGTTATTGAAAATAAATGTAGCGAACTAAATGCTGAAGCTGTTAAAAAATATCCTTATGTTGCTAAAATGATGGCAGCTCACAAGGAGTGATACATGTTAAAAATAGGTAAGAAAATACTAAAATTTTTGCGCGTTTTATGTACCGTTATTGGTTGTATATTCTTGGTATTTTTGGTTGGATTGTCAGTATATGGAATAGTTAACCGATATCCGGCTGCCATTGAAAAAAACACTTATTTGGTTATAGATTTCAATCAGCAGGCTATCTCGGAAAATGAAAATTCCACTTTGTTAGAAGAATTAGCCGACGAGCAGCCGTTATCTTTTACTAAGTTGCTGCAGTCAATTGAATATGCTTCGGAAGATGAAAATATTACCGGTTTGGTGGCAAAAATCAATATCTTAGGACTCGAACCGGCTCAGGTGCAGGATATAGCGCGCGCCGTTGCTGTTTTTAAGGCGGCAAACAAAAAAACAGTTGTTTTTTCGCAAGGATTCGGATCGTTCGGTCATGGCAATATGGAATATTATTTGGCATCGTTCTTTGATAAAATCTATATGCAGCCGCATACTTATATTGGTTTAACCGGTATAGAGATAGAAGTCCCGTTTTTTAAGGATATATTGAATAAAATAGGCGTTTTGCCGGAATTTTATGCTCGATATGAATATAAAAACGCTATGGCATCATTGACGGATAATAAAATGTCCGCGGCCTATAATGAAGAAATGCGCGGACTTGGGCAAAGCCTTATGAACGAAATTGAGGCTGATGTTACAAATAATCGTAAAATCAGCGAGCCTCTAAAAAATATTATAAACCAAGCACCTCTTACCACAGAACAAGGCTTAAAATTTAATTTGATAGACGGCGTTATGTATGCTCAAGAATTAGATAAGCTTTTGAAAGATGAAGGCGCAAAGCATTTTGTCGGCATAAAGGATTATGCGGCTGGTTTATATCCTAATGACGGAAATTTGCCGACAATCGCAGTACTTAACCTCAATGGAGAAATTGTTGACGGCAAGAGCGAAAATAGTTTGCGCCAAAATAATATAATCGGCAGTCAAAATGTGGTTGAAGATATTGAAAAAATAAAAAAATTGGACGACTTGAAAGCGGTTGTGGTGAATATTAACAGCCCTGGAGGAAGCTATAATGCTTCTGATGAAATATATTTTGCTTTGCAGCAGCTGAAAAAAGAAACCAAAGTGCCTTTGATTGTTTCACAATCGGCGTATGCTGCGTCTGGCGGTTACTTTATTTCTTTGGCCGGAGATTATATTTTGGCCGAGCCAATGACTATCACCGGTTCAATCGGAGTTTTAGGCGGTAAAATGGTACTCGAAAAACTGTGGCAAAAATTAGGAGTCAATTGGGAATATATAGCTTTGGGTAAAAATGCCGACATTTTGAGTGCCAATAAACCGTTTAGTCAAGCCGAAAAAAAGATTTTTAATAATTCGCTTGATGAAGTTTATCGGGATTTTACTTCTAAAGTGGTTGAAAACCGCAAGCTGACAAAACCAATTGATAAAGTGGCCCGAGGACGCGTTTGGACCGGACGTCAGGCTTTGTTATTGGGGCTTATTGATGAACTTGGGGGATATTCCAATGCTTTGAATAAGGCTATCGAAATGGGAAAAATAGCTCAAAATCAAAATATTAAGATAGTTTCTTTTCCTGAAGCAAAAAGTTTTAGCGAAAAGGTGGGAGATTTAATAGCAAATACAGAAAGTATAAAAGCTGAAAAGCTGATTGAAGAAAGCGGTGTTGATATCACGAATTTAAAACTTTTCAAACGCTTACAATATGATACTGTATTACTACCGTTTAAAATAAATATGTAAAAAAGAGGTAAAAAAACAATGGCTATAGATACTGAAACCGTCAAGAGAGTGGCCTTTCTCTCTCGTCTAAAGATTGATGATGCCAAAATAGAGGCAACAGAAAAAGAATTTAATAAAATTTTATCTTGGATAGAAGAGTTAAATGAAGTTAACACGGATAATGTAGAACCCTTAATTTCTGTGAATGACACAACATTACGTCTGCGTGATGATGAAATTACGGACGGAAATTATCAAGAGGCTGTTTTGAAAAACGCGCCGGATAAAGAATATGATTATTTTGCCGTACCAAAGGTTGTGGAGTAAGACAATGAAAGAAATCACAAAATTAACTATTCACGAAACACTTGACGGATTAAAAAATAAAAAGTTTACAGCTGTTGAATTAACACAAGCTTACCTTGAAAATATGGCTGCAGGCAAACGCTATAACGCCTATGTGACCGAATGCGCCGATAAAGCTTTGGTTCAGGCTGTTGAAGCAGACAAACATTATGCTGCCGGAGATAACCGTAAGTTAGAAGGTATTCCTCTTGGTGTCAAAGATTTGTTCTGCACCAAAGACATTCGTACCACGGCTTGTTCTCATATTTTAGACAATTTTATTCCGCCTTATGAATCTACCGTAACATCTAAATTGCTGAATGACGGAGCCGTTTTTTTAGGCAAATTGAATATGGACGAGTTTGCCATGGGTGGCAGCAATGAAACCAGCTGTTTTGGTCCGGTTATAAATCCGTGGAGCAAAAATATTGATTTGGTTCCAGGAGGTTCCTCCGGCGGTTCGGCGGCAGCAGTAGCAGCAAATATGTGCGCCGGCGCTACGGCAACTGATACCGGCGGTTCAATCCGCGAACCGGCTGCGTTTTGCGGCTGCACCGGTATAAAACCGACTTATGGACGTTGTTCTCGCTATGGAATTATGGCTTTTGCGTCATCTTTAGACCAAGCCGGACCAATAGCTAAAGATGTTCAGGATTGTGCCATTTTGCTAAATAGTATGGCTGGTTTTGATGCCAAGGATTCTACTTCTTGTGATATAAAAGTGCCTGATTTTACAAGTTTTCTGAACCAAGATATCAAAGGTTTGAAAGTTGGTTTGCCTAAAGAGTATCGTCCGGAAGGTTTGAATTCAGAAGTTTGTGCATATTGGGATAAAGCTGCGGAATATCTAAAAGCTCGCGGCGCCGAAGTGGTTGAAATTTCTTTACCTCACACAAAATATGCTCTGGCAACATACTATGTTTTGGCACCGGCCGAAGCATCTTCAAACTTGGCACGTTATGACGGTATCCGCTATGGTTTGCGCAAAGAAGGCGATACATTGGATAAGCTGTATATAAACACTCGCACCGAAGGCTTTGGCGCCGAAGTTAAACGCCGTATTATGATTGGTACTTATGTTCTATCGGCAGGTTATTATGACGCATATTATATCAAGGCTCAAAAAATGCGCCGTTTAATTCACGATGACTTTATCAATGCGTTTAACAAGTGCGATGTTATATTGACTCCGACATCGCCGATAACCGCTTTCCCAATTGGCGATGAGAGTATGGTAAATAATCCGATTAATATGTATTTGAACGATGTGTTTACTGTTTCGGTTAACTTGGCTGGTTTGCCGGCGTTGAGCTTGCCGATAGGCCTTTCTGAAAAGGGTTTGCCTTATGGTATGCAGTTGATCGGCAAACCGTTTGATGAAGGCACAATATTCAAGGTTGCGGCAAAAATTGAAGCAGATGCAAAGTTTGAAAGGAAATAAAATGGCAGAATATATTATCGAAACGGCTAAAGGCAAATGGGAAGTTGTTGTTGGTTTGGAAATCCATTGCCAGATTATTTCTAAGTCTAAGATATTCAGCGGAGCGTCAACCGAATTTGGCGATGATCCAAATGTTAATGTGTCTTTTGTTGACGCCGGTATGCCGGGGATGCTTCCGACTTTAAACAAACAATGCGTGCATCAGGCCGTTAAGACCGGCTTGGGACTAAACGCCAAAATCAATAAATATTCCGAGTTTTCGCGTAAAAACTATTTTTATGCCGATTTGCCGAGTGGATATCAAATCACACAGTTTCGTTTTCCGATTGTGGGCGAGGGCAGTATCCGCATTGATTTGAGCGACGGCAGTTCTAAAATGATTGGTATTGAGCGTATGCACATTGAACAAGACGCCGGAAAATCTATTCATGATTTGAGCCCGCATAAGAGTTTTATTGACTTAAACCGCGCTGGCGTAGGATTGATGGAAATTGTGACCAAGCCAGATTTTAGAACGCCGGAAGAGGCTGGGGCGTTTTTGCGTAAACTGCGTTCAATTTTGCGTTATTTGGGTACTTGCGACGGTAATATGGACGAAGGTTCTATGCGCTGCGATGTAAATGTTTCTGTCCGTCCGTATGGTACAAACGAGCTGCGTACACGTTGCGAAATGAAAAACGTAAACAGCGTTAAGTTTGTTATGCAAGCTATTGAAAATGAAGCAAAACGCCATGTGGAAGTTTATGAAAACGGTGGCGATATCTGTCAGGAAACCCGTCAGTTTGATCCAGCTACCGGACAAACAAAAGTTATGCGTAAAAAAGAATTTGCTCATGACTACCGCTATTTTCCGGAACCGGATTTACCTCCGTTGGTTTTGAGTGATGAATACATCGAACAAATCAAAAAAGAAATGGTTGAACTTCCTGATGCTAAAAAACAGCGTTTTGTTGATACTATGGGGCTAACACCTTATGATGCCTCTGTTTTGTGTGAAAATAAAGAGGTTGCCGATTTCTTTGAGCAAGCGGCTGCCGGTCACGACGCTAAAAAAGTAGCAAACTGGATGATGAGCGACTTTTTTGCTATGCTGAACAAAAAGAAACTGGATATTCTTCACAGTCCAGTAAGCGCCGAAAATCTTGGCAAATTGGTAGAACTTATCAGTAAAGAAGTTATTTCTGGTAAAATCGCCAAAGATGTTTTTGAAATTATGAGCGAAACCGGTGAAAATCCTGAAAAGATTGTTGAAGAAAAAGGCTTGAAACAGGTAACTGATACGGCAGCGATTGAAGCCATTATTGCTGAGGTAATCGCTTCTAATCCAGCTAATGTAGAAGCTTATAAAAATGGTAAAACAAATTTGGCAGGCTGGTTTGTCGGCCAAACCTTGAAAATGTCACAAGGCAAGGCTAATCCTGCTATTGTAAACAAACTGGTAAGAGAAAAGTTAGATAATTAATGTTTATGAATGATTTAAATTCTGAGGCTCCGATACAACAGAATACGGCAGCACCTCTCTATCACGATACCAGCGGCAGATTTTCTCGCAAAGGAAAACCGGTAGTGGTGAATGAAAAAACACAAGCATTTTTTGATAATGCTTTAATTGTGCTTTTTGTAACCTTTTTATTGTCCTCAGATTTTATTTTATTCTCCGGTTCTGGAAATGTTGAAGTTTTCCGCAACTCAATATTTCCTATTCCGGAAGTATCATTTATTATTTTATTGTTTTTGGTCTTTTCTTCTTTGATTGTTTACTTTTTGCGTAATTTCAAAATTGCTAAAAACATATTTGCCTCATTGATATCTTTTGGATTGGTCTTTGTGCTCTATCGCCAGTTTTCAACAATTCAGCAAATTATGGCAATAGGTGATACGCGAATTCCGGTTTATGTTGCTTTGGGGTTAGGATTTGCCATTATTTGCTATGGAATTTTGAACTATGGCAACTTTTTTGTTCGGCTGCTTTTATTGGTTGCGGCCGGAACGCTGTTTGTTCATGTTTACATTGCTTATATCGGACATCATAATCAGCCGGAATTTTTAGAATCTTATAATTCGCAAAAAAAAGGTGAGGGAGCAGAAGAAAAATTTGTATATTTCTTTTTACCTAACTTATCTTCATATTCGTATATGGCGATGGATAAATCACCAACGGCGTTCAAAACGCGTAAAATTATAAACGGATTTTATCAAAAAAATAAATTTGTGGTCTATCCAAAAGCCTTTGCTCCGGAAGAGAGCTTTTTGCAAAATATGGTCAGGGCTTTGAATCCGGAATCTAAAAAAACAGGCAAAACGCATATTTTGAAAACTCGTTTATTATCCGAGTATTGGCGCTTTTATAACATTCGTCACGAATATATAAATTTGAAAGATAATAGTTTATATGACTATTTCAAACAAAAAGGCTATATGATATCTGCTTATAAGTCCCGTGATTTTGATATGTGCCATAAAAATCATGAAATTAATGTTGACCGCTGCATAGAAAAAGTAAACCAGCCGGTGAATATTTATGATATAAAATTATCTAAAATGTCAAAAGTTAATATTTTGCTGATGGAATGGATAGCCAGCATGCGGATTATTAACAATATGACCTCTATTTTTTCATTTATGTCAAAATTTGTTAACTTGCAGCAAACACCGATGGTTGGTATTGATTACAGCAATTTGTATGTTGTAAACGCAACCAAAACATTTAACATTTTACTGCAAAATATTTTAGAAGATAAAGGCAAGCAAGCTTATTTTGTATTTGTTGATTTGCCGTCAAATATGTATATTTATGATGAATATTGCCAAATAAAACCTACTGACAAATGGTATGATATTTCTAATTTGCCTTGGATTAAAAATGATTTAACCGAAAAACGCAGTAAGGCTTATATGCAGCAAACCCGCTGTTTGTATGGCGAACTTGAATATTTTATGCAGCAGCTGCAAAAACATAATTTGCTGAAAAATACGACCATTATTTTACAGGGTACTTCCAGTGTTAACGGTTTCAGCAGCGAAAGAGATGATGATTTTAGCACGGATTTTATGGCTAATCGTTTAGTTAATCTGGCAATATATGAGGGAAAAAATCCTAAACATAAGCTAGATTGGCGTTTTTGTAATACCAGTCAGTTGGTTGACTCTTATTTGAGCGGAAAAAATAAATGCCCTAAATTGCAAAAAATGAAAGTTCATGACACCATTGTAAAAAATATTGACAATAAAATAGGCTATTTGGCGGCAGATATGAAAATGAATGCGCAAAAAGAATTTGAAGAGTGGTATAAACATTGGGAAAGTGCTAATCAAGAAAAAATTTCTGTTAATATCAAAAAGTTATCTGATTTAGTTTTGTTGAAAGAAAAAAGTGAAAATATGCAAAATGATAACTTTAGCGATGAATATTTTGGATTATAGCTTTAATGAAATGGGCAGAAAAAATATCGATTTTCAAAAAAAATAAAAGAGCCTATTGTTCTTTTCTGTTGTTGATCTTTATTTTTGTATTATCTTTATTTTCTGAATTAATTTCTAATGATAAGCCATTGATTGTAAAATATAAAAACGAATTATATTTTCCTGTGTTTCATAATTACAGCGATGAGTTTTGGGGTGGAGACTTTCCAACAGCGGCCAATTACAGCGACAGCTTGATACAAAATAATATCAAACAAAACGGCTGGTTGATTATGCCGCCGATACCATACTCATTTAATACGGTTGATTACTATCTTGACAGCGCCACTCCGTCAGCTCCTAGCAAAAAACATTGGCTGGGAACAGATGAAGAAGGGCGAGATGTTTTGGCACGCATTTTGTATGGTATCAGGCTATCTTTGATTTTTGCCTTGGTTTTAACCTTTATTTCATCGGCTATCGGGATATTTGTCGGCGCCGTGCAGGGATATTTTGGCGGAAAAACGGATATTATTTTGCAAAGATTTATTGAAATTTGGGATTCTTTACCGCAATTATTTATTTTAATCATCATCGCCAGTGTGTTTTTGCCAACATTTTTAAGCTTGTTAGTCATTTTATTGCTTTTTTCTTGGACTGGTTTAACCGGAATGGTTAGAGCCGAATTTTTGCGGTTGCGAAATTTTGAATATGTAAAAGCAGCTCAAGTGCTTGGAGTTGGTAACTTTCGCATTATGTTTAGGCATATATTACCCAACGCGCTGGTAACCTCAATAACTTTTATTCCCTTTATTATGGCTGAAGCGATAACTTCTTTAAGCGCTCTAGATTTTTTGGGACTTGGATTGTCGCAGGATTATCCATCGCTAGGAGATTTGGTGCGACAGGGAAAAGACAATCTGCAAGCGCCTTGGATAGGCGTCAGCATTTTTGTGGTATTGTCGGGATTACTTTCGATGCTGATATTTATCGGCGAAGGTGTGCGCGATGTGTTTGACACAAGGAAAAATAGCTAATGAATATCTTAGAAATCAAACACTTATCTTTATATTTTAAACGAAACAATCAAGAAGATTTTGAGGCTGTAAAAGATGTAAGTTTCAAAGTGGAGCAGGGGGAAATACTCGGAATTGTAGGAGAATCCGGCTCGGGGAAATCTGTGACAGCTTTATCAATTTTGGGATTGCTGCCATATCCCAAAGCCTACCATACTAAGGAATCTTCTATAATTTTTAATCAGCAAGAACTCGTAGGGCTAGATGAAAAAAGCTTTCGGCAAATTCGCGGCAATAAAATATCCTTTATTTTTCAAGAGCCGATGTCATCGCTGAATCCTTTGCATAAAATTGGAGCGCAAATAGCAGAAAGCTTAAAAATACATCAAAATTTGAGCCGAGAACAAATAAAAAAACGGACATTGGAGCTGCTGCAACTGGTAAAAATTCCTGAGCCTGAGCAAAAAATAAATGCTTATCCGTTTGAGCTTTCCGGCGGCCAGCGGCAAAGAGTAATGATAGCCATGGCAATTGCCAATAATCCGCAGATTTTGATTGCTGATGAGCCGACAACAGCCCTTGACGTCACAATTCAAGAGCAAATCATTGATTTGTTGCTAGAATTAAAACACAAGCTGAATATGTCTATTATTTTTATTAGTCATAATTTGCGTTTGGTTCATAAAATTGCCGACCATATTGCCGTTATGTATCGAGGCGAACTATTAGAATACGGTACAGCGAAACAGGTTTTTGAACAGCCGAAATCAGATTACACTAAAAAATTAATATCATCTAATTTATTATTGAATTTACGCCATAAAAATGATTCTAAGATTTTGTTAGAAGTTAAAAACATAGAAGTTGATTTTCCGCGTAAAAAAAATATTTTTGGTCGGATTATTGCCGATTTTAAGGCTGTAGATAAAGTTAGTTTTAGTTTAAGGCAAGGGGAAACTTTGGGTATTGTCGGCGAGTCCGGTTCGGGTAAAACATCATTGGCTTTAGCCATGGTTAACTTATTGAAACATAAAGGAAATGTCAAAATAATTAGCGGCAATAAAACTGAAATTCTACAAAAATTCAGTAAAGATTTGCAAATTGTTTTTCAAGATCCGTATAATTCGCTGAATCCGCGTATGACCATTAAACAGATAATAGAAGAAGGTTTGACTGTTCATTTCCAAAAACTTAATGAAAATGAAAAATTAGCACAAATAAAAGCAATCTTAAAAGAAGTTAACCTTGATGAAAATATTATGGATAAGTATCCGCATGAATTTTCTGGCGGACAGCGGCAAAGAATTGCGCTGGCACGGGCTTTGATTTTACAGCCAAAAATTATTATTTTAGACGAGCCGACATCAGCGTTAGATGTGACTGTGCAGGCGCAAATTGTGGAACTTTTGAAAAGTCTGCAAAAAAAATATAATATATCCTATATTTTTATTTCTCATGATATGAATGCCGTACGCGCTGTGTCGCACCAAATTATGGTAATGAAAGATGGTAAAGTTATTGAACAAGGCCCAACAAAGCAGATATTTGAACAGCCGCAACAACCATACACGCAGCAGCTTATTCAAGCATCGTTGCTGTAAAATTATAGCTTAATTTAGTTAATATTGGCTTTTTGATATCTTAAACTATACATAATAGACATTATGCGACAAATGGTTATTATATAAAATATGTTTCAAAGATTTAACCGCCTCACGATAAATTAAACCCACCTAAGCCTCCAAACGATTTTGCATCAATAAATATTTTATAATCATTTAAAATTTAAGATAATTGAACAACCTTCACCGTCAGAACTGCCGCAAGTCTGGCATTCGGCGAACATCTGAGAAACATTTATTTGACTTAGGCATTTGCGATTTTTACCACAAAATTTACTGCCCTAAAATATATTAAAGATTTAATATTCCCTTGCTCCTTCGATTTTTCTTTAACTATTGACAGTTAAATCTTTAGAGTTTACTCTAAGTCAAGATTTATAAAAAATATTTACTTTACGGAGAAGCAAAAAATGTATTATTCCATTGGGCAAGTTGCCGCCAAAACCGGACTAACCGTTCACACTTTGCGCTATTATGAAAAAGAAGGTTTATTGCCTTTTGTGCGCAAAAGCAGCTCTGGTTTGCGAATGTTTTCTGATAATGATTTAGGCTGGCTGTCGCTGATAGAATGTCTAAAAGAAACCGGAATGTCGCTAAAAGGAATCAAACAATACATTGATTGGTTTCGCGAAGGAGATTCCACCCTGCCCCAGCGTCTAGAAATGTTTAAACAGCAGCAGCTGAAAGTTTTGGCGCAAATTGAGCAATTTCAAAAATATTTGCAAAAAATTGACTACAAAGTCAGTCTTTATGAAGAAGCTGTTAAGCTTGGTAGTTTTGAAAAAGCTTTGAAAAAATTAGGCTGCTAGTTTGGGAAAAAAATTTATTGTAAAGATATTTTTAGCTGCATACAAAAAACAGCCGCCTTATTTATAAGACGACTGTTTAATCAGATTATCCTTCTTTTTGGATTTGTTCATAAAGTTTTTCGAGTTCAGATAGATATTCTTTACCCAGATTCAAACCTTTTTGCCAAAAATCAGGCTTAGAAGCGTCAACGCCAAAATGCGCCAAGGCCTCGCGATAGTTTTCTACACCGCCGTTGCGCAGCATTTGCATATATTTTTCCGCAAATCCATCTATTGTATTGTTGAGATAAATCTCATACAGCGTGTTGACAACACAACAAGCAAAACAATATGAATAGACATAGAACGGATACTGGAAAAAGTGCAAAATACCAGCCCACATCGGTGCCAAATTAGAAGTGTCAACGCTTTCGCCTAAGTAGCCTTTCATATATTTCAGCCACAGTTTTTCAAGCTTATCAGCAGAGATTTCACCTTTAAGACGCATGGTTGCGGCAGAGCTTTCAAAACCATGAAAAGCTATTTGACGATAGGCAGTGGCAATCATATCTTCCAGATGTTCGGCCAACAAACAAAAACGCTGCTTTGGTGTTTTTGCTTTTTTCAGCAACAAATTAAAGACCAGCTGTTCGGCAAAAATAGAAGCAGTTTCAGCTTGCGCGCAAGATTTGCGGCGTCCAAGTTCGCCCTGCTCTTTGCTCAAATATTCATGCACAGCATGTCCTAACTCGTGCGCCATAGTAATAACGCTGCTGGTTGAACCTGTAAAGTTCAAAAAGACCATAGGCATAGCGTTACCCGCCATTTCCATACAATATGCTCCACTGTCTTTGCCCTTGTAAGGATAGTAATCAATCAAATCCTCGTCAAAGAATCTTTGCGCAATGCGGGCAAATTCCGGTGAAAAAGCGTTGAAAGCCTCCAACACCAAATCTTTGGCTTGTTCAATGGTGTAAGTTTCCTGTTCTGTATTTGCAACAAACGGAAACGGCGCCATTCTGTCCCAATAAGAGATTTGCTCCAAGCCTAAAGTTTTGGCTTTCAGCTTATAATAACGCTGCGGCACAATGTTGTTACACAGCACCGTATCAACTAAATTATCCAAATCTTCCGCCTCGATGTTGTTTTCCAACACAGACTGTTCTTCCGGATAATCATAGTTATGCCATTGAGTGTCAATCTGACGGCTACGCAGCAACGCGTTATAAATCAGAGCAAAAGTAGAGCGCTTTTTATCATATTCCTTAGACAGAGCTTGACCGGCATCTTTACGGATTTTGCTGTTATCAGAATTAAGCAAGGCTAAAGCATCGCCTTCCGAAAGCATTTTACCGTTGATTTTGAATATCATCGCCGCGCGGGTTTCATCATAAAGACGAATCCAATATTGCTCCACACTGCTCTCATCTTCAAACAACTGCTGAAGTTTGATGTCAATGGTGTGCTTTTGGAAGCGATGAATTTGTTTCAGCCAAGCAAAAGTGCCGGCAGGCAAAACTGTTTCCAGCTCGTCAAAATGGATATTTTCACCATTCTTCAGCCAATTAACAAAAAACACCAACTGTTTTTCAACAGAGCTTATCTTCTCGCACACATCTTGATAAAACGCCGAAATACTGGCGTTATTCAAATTTGTTGAATGCAAAAGATAAGCATAGTCATTCACTCTTCCGGCGTTAATCATCAACTCAATATAGCGCTTTAACGCCACATCAATAGCTGGAGATGTTAACTCACGCAAACGATATTCATAAAAAATACGAAAATCTTTTACATCATCTAACACTCTTTCCATTGTTTTTTCCGCCATAGCTTGAGAAGCGAAAACTACGTTTAAGTTCCAATTTTTATTCATAATGATAAAAGTTAAAAATAAAACATAAAAAAATCTTTAGAAACAAATGATATTCTATTTTTTGTCTAAAGTCAAGTTTATATATACAAAAAAAGCCGTCTTTTTTTATAAGACAGCTTTTTTCTTTCAATCTAAAGCAGACAGAGCATTTTTTATATAAGCTTCGCATTTTTGCAAATCCAAATGCCCGTTTGAACCTTTTAATTTACCTTCGGCGTCTATATAAATAGAGCGTTTAGGTTTAACCACAAGCGACAGTTTTTGCAGCTGTTCTGCCACATTATCCGCCGACAAACCACCGGAATAGCCTTGTAGACAATTTCTAAAAACCGGAGGCTGCTGCTGTTGCGGTAAAACTCCCTCACCGTGCGAACTATCAAACAAGCAATCGAATTTGATGCTTTTATTATGCAAACAATGCACAAAAGCAGCATTTTGGTCATTATACGGCAGCACAATCGGTAAACGCGCATTATCGGTCATAGCCTGACAAAAACGCCCAAAATTAATACGATAATCATTTCCAATTAAAAAATTAATTTGCAGGCGACTTATCAGTCTACCATTGCTACCGTTGCCAAGACTTAAAAAATACTCCAGCTCCGGAATCATTGCCCGATTAGCAAACTGCTGCACCCAATTACCGTTAACATGCAAAGCTATGTTAGGGGCAAGTTTTTGGGCGGCAACTTTTTCTTGCAGAGCTATAATCCAGTCAAAACGAGCAGGATTATCCGTGATTTTTTTGTCTGATACCTGAATACCTATTTCCATCATAGGGTATTCTTTTGCCAATGCCAGCAACTCATCAATGTTTGTATGCTCATTGGCGCCTGAACAAGTAATATACTTTAACTTCATAATGATAATAAATTAAACAAAATTATACAAAATTCAATTCTCAGTATATGAAATTTGTTTTCAAAGTCAAGCAAAATCAATTTAAGCGGCTGACAATAAAATTCATCATTGTTAAAAATTTTAAAAGCTCGCAAAGTTAAACACTAAACTAACTTTTAAACTAAAAAAAGGCTCCAAATACACTTGGAACCTTGATTTTAATGGTGGAGCTAAGGAGGATCGAACTCCTGACCTACAGATTGCGAACCTGTCGCTCTCCCAACTGAGCTATAACCCCAAAAACAAAACTATTATAGGCAAAAATATAGAAAAATTCAAATATATTTTATATTTTTCACCAATAAAAAACGCCCTGCTCTTTTATAAAAAAGCAAGGCGATATTTAACCTAAAAATGACCTAGATACCAATAGATTTATTGATACTGCGGATAATTTGATTTTGCTTAGCTGCTTGCTTTGGCGTAATGTATTTTCCACATTCATCTGCTCTGTTTTTGATATCTGCAGCCGATGCGTTTTCATAATAATGTTTAGCCTCTTCCACAGCAACATCGTGACGAGTTTTGTTAACTCCGGCGTCAACAGCATAAAAACCGGCGGCAACAGTCATATTTTTTTGCTCTCCCTGTAAGCCTAAATATTGCAGGCAATAGACAACTTCTTCATCACCTTGATAAATTTTGCTGGATAAAGATGATTTTTTTTGCGGAAGTTGTTTTTTTGCCGAAGCTTTAGCTACTTTTTTAGCAGGTGCTTTGCTTGGTTTGGCTTTTGTTTCAATTTTTTTCAGCGGAATTTGAGCCTTTGCAGTCTTATTTTTCACAGTTGATTTAACTTCTGTCTTCTTTTTTTCCGCTTTTTGTGTTAGAGCAGCTTTTTCTGCTTCTATTCTGGCCTGAGCTTCTTTAATTTTTTGTGCTTTTTCTTCAGCTTTCTTTTTAGCCTTGGCTTCTGCCTCTGCTTTTTGCTGAGCTAATTTTTCCGCCTCTGCCTTAGCCTTGGCTTTCGCCTTAGCCTTGGCTTCCGCCTCTGCTTTTAATTTTTCGGCTTTTGCTTGAGCGGCTGCTTTATCGGCAGCGATTTTTTCTTCCAAAACATTATAAACTTCACCCACATTTTTCTTTTCGGCGATTTTCAGCGGTGTCCAGCCTTTAGAATTGGCCGCATTCATATCTGCGTTATGAGCAAGCAAAAGCTTTACCATCTCGCTATTGCCAGTAGCTACGGCATAATGCAAAGCCGTATTGCCCTGAGCATTTGCAGCGTTGACATTCTCTCCACCGGCGAGCAAAGTTTTAACTGCCGTAAGATTTTTGTTTTTCACATTTTCAATTAATTCATCTGTTGTCGCATATGCGGGTAGTGCCATCAACATAGCACAGGTCATCAATAAATATTTATTCATAATGTCTAAGCTCCAAAATTTACAATATTCTTTAGTTTAACCCGATTTATCCTATTTGCAAGCAATTTATTAAAGGCTCCGCCTTTTAATGACAGAGCCTTTTGCCTAATTACTCTTTAATTTGAATATGCAGTTCTTTCAACTGTTGTTCAGTAACCGTATTTGGTGCCTGCATCATCAAATCTTGAGCCTTGCCGTTAAGCGGGAACAAAATTACATCGCGGATAATCGGCTCGTCCAAAAGCAGCATAACAGTGCGGTCAATACCAGGGGCGCAGCCGGCGTGCGGAGGAGCACCATATTTGAACGCGCTAATCATACCGCCGAATTTATTGTCAACAATACTGCGGTCATAACCGGCGATTTCAAACGCACGATACATAATTTCCGGAACGTGGTTGCGCACAGCGCCCGAAGCCAATTCTACACCGTTGCAAACCAAATCATATTGATAAGCCAAAATATCCAGCGGATTTTTGTTGTTCAAAGCATCCAAACCGCCCTGAGGCATAGAGAACGGATTATGAGAAAATTCAACAGCTCCGGTTTCTTCATTTTCTTCATAAAACGGAAAATCAACCACCCAGCACAGTTTGAAAGTATTTTTTTCAAACAAATCAAGTTCTTCGCCCAATTTGTTGCGAACTTTACCGGCAAATTTATTGATTGTTTTAGCTGGACCACCCATAAACAGAACCGCGTCGCCGTCTTTAACATCAAACAAAGCTTTGAGCTCGTTCATCTTTTCTTCAGAGAAATATTTGGCAATACCTTTAGCGCCGTTCTCTGACAAAGCCACATAAGCCATGCCGCCAAAACCTTCTTCTTTGGCGTAACCATCAAGTTTATCAAAGAAAGAGCGAGGTTTGTTGCCGGCAGCCGGAGCTTTGATGGCGCGGATTTGCTCGCCGTTAGCCACTTTAGCGTCATAAACGCTAAAACCGGAGTTATTAAAGAACGGAGTAGCGTCCACAATAAACAGAGGATTGCGCAAATCCGGCTTGTCGCTGCCATATTTCAGCATAGCGTCGCGGAAAGCGATTCTTGGGAACGGTGCTTGCGTAACGGTGCGGCCGTTAGCAAATTTGTTAAAAATCCCGCCCATAGTGGTTTCAATAACTTTAAACACGTCTTCTTGCGTAACAAAAGACATTTCCATATCCAGCTGATAAAATTCACCCGGAGAACGGTCGGCGCGCGGGTCTTCATCACGAAAACATGGAGCAATTTGAAAATAGCGGTCAAAGCCCGAAACCATCAGCAACTGCTTAAACTGCTGCGGAGCTTGCGGCAAAGCATAAAACTTCCCCGGATTTAAGCGTGACGGCACCAAAAAGTCGCGTGCGCCTTCCGGAGAAGAAGCTGTCAAAATCGGAGTTTGATATTCATTAAATCCCTGCTCTGTCATCAAGCGGCGCATTTCGGCAATTACCTTGCAACGCAGCAAAATATTGTTGTGAATACGTTCGCGGCGCAAATCCAAAAAACGATACTTCAAGCGCATTTCTTCTGGTTCATCGCCTTCGCCAAAAACCTGAATCGGCAAAACATCGGCTTCCGAATAAATTTCAACGGCCGAAACTTTGATTTCTACATCGCCGGTCGGCATATTTTTATTCACGCTTTCACGCGCCACAACTTCGCCTTCAATTCCAACAACGCTTTCAACTCGGGTGTCTTTAATTTTTGCAAACAAATCCGAAGAGCTGTCAAACACGCATTGAGTAATACCATAGTGGTCGCGCAAATCGACAAAGCACAAATTGCCCAAATTGCGTTTACGATGAATCCAGCCGGCCAATTTAACATGTTGTCCGACATCTGCGGCTCTAAGCTGTCCGCAGGTATGCGTCCGATATTCGTTCATTCTATCCTCATAAAATTTATTAAAACTGCTACTGTTTTAAAACTAAATAAAAATAAAATCAATCACAAATTAAAAAAATCTTAAGCAATCGAGGCTATTCTGTGTATTATGGAGAAATAATAATGAATTTAATAGACACAACCGAAAAATTAGCGCAATTTTGCGAGATATTAAACACCCAACCTTTTATAACCGTCGACTCGGAATTTATACGCGAACGCACCTATTACCCAAGGCTTTGCCTTTTGCAGCTTGGCTATGACGGCGGCGCCGCCATCGTTGACCCTTTGGCCAAAGGGTTGGATTTAAGTCCGTTTTTTGCCGTTTTAGACAATCCAAACATTGTAAAAGTTTTTCACGCCGGCCGTCAGGATATAGAAATTTTTTATAACCTGACCGGTAAAATTCCTAATAATGTTTTTGACACGCAAATTGCCGCTATGGTTTGTGGCTTTGCCGAAAATATCGGCTATGGCAATTTGGTGCAGGCTATTACTGGTGTTGAGCTGGATAAATCGTGCCGTTTGACAGATTGGAGCATTCGCCCGCTTGATGAAAATCAGCTGGTTTATGCCTTGCATGACGTGACTTATTTGGTGGATTGCTACAAATATCTGCACCAAAAAATGGCAGCTGAAAACCGCTTGCATTGGATAGATGAAGAAACTGCTGCGCTTTGCGACGAGCATTGCTATCATGTCAATCCAGATGACGCGTGGATGCGCATTCGTCACAATGTTCACAGCCAGCATTTTCTTTCTGCGCTAAAATATTTGGCGGCGTGGCGAGAAAATAAAGCCCAAAAATGTGATACTCCGCGTTCGGGAATATTGAAAGATGATGTACTTTTAAACATTGCCAGCACTTTTCCCAAGACTCTCGATGAGCTGAAACAGGTTAGAAACCTGAAAGCCGATGTTATCAAAGGCAAATTGGGCGGAGAAATTATGGAAGCTCTGCAGCAAGCTCGGCAAAATCCAATTTCGACAGAGCTTTGCCGTCAAGACCGCAAAAAAGAAGTGTCTGTGCCAAATCATGAGCAAAGTTTGTTTGAAATGCTGCGTATGCTGCTAAAAATCAAAAGTCTGGAATGCGGAGTTTCTGCGCGTCTGATTGCCACTGACGCCGATTTGCGTTTTATTATCTTAAACCAGCCGCAAAACACTTCAACCCTACAAGGTTGGCGATTTGAGGTTTTCGGCGCCGCCGCGCAAAAGCTCTGCCGCGGTAAATTGGCAATTTCCTACAATCCCGCCAAAAAACGCATAGACGTAAAAGAAGTGTAATTGATATCCAACAAAAACAAGACCGCTGATTTTAGAACCAACGGTCTTGTTTTTTCGTTTTGCCTAAGCTTCTAGAAAGCGTATTTGAGGTTCAAAAGGCCGGTGTGGGCCGAATAATCGTCATGCCAATCATACTCATAAGTCAGACCGACTTTAGCATTTTCGCTGACTTCCATTTCCACGCCGATTCCAGTTTCAACGCCGAATTTGCCGTTGCTTTCCTGTGCAATTGCATACGAACCGCCGTTCGGCAAATGAACTATGGCCGTGTTGTCGTCGTTTTGCAGGTCATACGTGGCGTTCACAAACGCTTTTGGCATAACTTTATAGCCGTTAACCTCGGTTTCGTCGGTCAAAGAAACGCCCAAAACTCCGGTTAAAATATCGCTGTCCGCGCTGTTATATTTCATGCCGGCGCTGTCGGTGTAGCCGTCTTGACTGATTTTGTAGTAGCGCAAACCGGCTTGCGGACGCAGGCGCAAAACATGCTCGTCGGCGCAGCCATAAAACTCTCGTCCGACTAAAGCTTGCAAGCCCAGCATCTGCATATCGAAACTGCCTTTAATGTTTTCGCCAAACGCTTTTTTGTTTTGGTCAAAACTCAGCCAGTGATAAGCGGCCAAACCGTTGGCAAACCAACTGTTGCGGCCATATTCGGTATAGGCAAAAACCGTGTGGTCGTCAATGTCCGAACTTTTGGCGCCGCTGTCAAAATCTGTTTGCAAATACGCATAACCAGCTCCGACTGTCCAGTTTTTATTTGCTTTGCCGTCAACCGCTGCAATCACGCCTTTGGTGTCGGCCGAATAATCCAAATCGCCGCTGTTTTCCGCCGTTTGATATACGGCGTTTGCCCAAACTTCCGGCTCATATTCCGCCGCATCGCCGCCAGCCAAGCCGTAGACGCTGTTTTTATCCGGACGTGTATTCAGTCTGTCCGCCACATTTTTAGCGATTATATCGCCGATATAGCGACCGGTTTCCAAATTAGCCTGCGTGTTGTCGTTCAAATCATCGAGCGCGCTCGTCAGGCTGCTATCGCCGTCTTGCGCCTGTCTGTTCACGATTTCACTAATGCGGTTAAACTGATGGTTGCCGCTTTTTGGGCTGGCGATTGCCAAAATCTCGTCCGCCTTGTCTTTGTCGGTGTCAAATTCTTTGGCGATTTCGTCGGCGTTTTTCTTGGCAAATTCCAAAATCAGCGTGTTGTTTTCGTCGTTGAGCTTAAAGTCATAGTTATAGAGGCTGTTGGCGATGATGGTGTTGAGTTTCCATTTGCCGTTAGCGGTGTCCACAGTGTTGGCAAATTTATATGTGCCTTCGCCGTTGACCACGCCATGCTCGACATAGGTCGAAACCTTGAGATTGCTGTCGGCGTTCAGTTTGATGTCGCCATCGACTTTGCCGCCCTCTTGCGTGGTGGACGAGGTGTTGATTTCGTTCACGTTAAAAGCCAAAGTAGCGTCTTTTTCCAGCGTCAGATTATTGCCGGCGGAAGTCGCGTTGTTGAGGTTCAGCGCGGCGTTTTGAGCCAAATTGATTTTGCCGTTGCCGTCGCCGGTGATGCCGCCGCTAATGTCGAGCGAGCTGTTTTCGGCCACGTTGACGGTGCCGGAGTTATAAATGTCGTTGGCGGTTTTGACGCCGTTCACAATTTTGTAGTTGTCTTTGAAAACAGTTTTGCCGCTAAAGCCGATAGTGCCGGCATTCCAAACCGCGCCGCCGTCGGTCTTTTCGCTTGCGCCGCTCACATAGTTGCCGCTAAAAGTCGAAGACTGGATATCGTCAATCGCCATTTTCGCCACATTATAAATGGCGCCGCCCAGAGCGTAGGCGTCATAACCCGCGCCGGTAGTCTGCACGAAGTTATTTCTGAAATTGCCGGAAAGCGTGCCAATACCCTTTGAATTTGCATTAGTGTACACATTAGCCACTGCTCCGCCGATGGCATAATTACCATTAGTCAAAGCGTGATTGTTGCTAAAATTAGCCGTTAGATTGGTAATTTTACCATAATTGAGCAAAGCGCCGCCGCGAGCCGCGGCCGCGCCGCCGTTACTTTCGGCGTAGTTGCCTTCAAAGTCACCGGTAATTGAACCTATAATACCTGAGGCATTGTTGTTAATAGCTCCACCATTGGAATTTGCTCCGCCTAAAGCATAGTTTCTTATAAAGTTGCCTTTAATTTCGTTTATGGTGGATAGTACATTTAATATGGCTCCGCCATCAGTTTGCCCTTTTTCAGATTGAGCATAGTTGCCAGTAAAATTACCGGTTATATTTCCAATTTTTGAAACACTATTATTAATTACCCCTCCCTGAACGGTACTATTTATAGATTGAGCATAGTTATCGGTAAAATCAGCATAAATATTATCTATCGTGGCGTACACATTTAAAATAGCTCCGCCACTGGATATTGTTTTTGCCAAAAGATGATTGCCGCTGAATTTCCCTTTGATATTACCGATACGAGAGTCTGCAAAGTTATAAATAGCACCGCCTTGAGCTATTCCCCCTAAACTGGTGGAATAGTTATTTATAAACACCGCCTCAATATTGTCAATGACTCCATTAGGAAAACGGTTGCCAATCGCTCCACCTGTGGCTACACCTTGAGCGCTGGCGTCTTTGGTATAGTTGTTAATAAATTCACCTGTTATGCTTTTTATTGTAGAGCTTGCGTTAGAAATAGCTCCGCCTTCGGCAGAAGTATTATCATTTTCATCTAAATTACCTATGGCGTAGTTACCAATAAATTTACCTTCAATTTTGCTAATTGTAACTTCACTATCATTAAAAATAGCTCCGCCATAAGCTGTATTAGTATTAGAAACAAGATAATTGCCAATGTAATTGCCTGTAATTTCAGTTATCTGCGCTGTTGACTTCTTGTTATAGATAGCACCGCCATAAACACCTGTATCAAGAACTATGTGATTGCCTATCATATCGCCTTTGATTGAAAGTATGCCTTCGTTATAAACAGCTCCACCCCAATTGCCCAAATCGGTGTTACCTATCTGGTTATGCAAAAAATCACCGGTAATGTTTAGGGTGTTTCCGGCGGAGTTAGATAAAGCGCCACCATCGACATTCGAAATACTATCCTTAAAGTCGGCGGTGATGTCGCCGGTCAAAGCGCCTTCTTTGCCTTCTTTGCGTTCGTTATAGACTTTGCCGCCCTCAGGCTGAGTGTATGTGTATTCAAAATATTGCGCTTTGTCGGCAGAAAGCTCAACTTTGAGCATATTTGGGTTATCGGCTTCATACTTATCTGCGCCGATTTCTTTCCAAGTTATGTTTTTTGATGTGCTTAAATCTTCAGCTTTTAGGGAATAATCTTCAGCATTTGCAGCACCCGCACCAAGAGCGAACAAGCCCAAGTTAATCAGCAAACACTTTTTCAACACACTGCGATATTGTGCATTCAAAAGCCCCAACGCGTTGCGAGTATACTTCATATTTTATCCCCTTTATTCAAATAATTACACAATCAAAATGTCCCCAAAAAACGGTCGTTATTTTTGGACTTTTAAGACAGTATAAATAATCATTTTTTAAATGCAAGAAAAATCTACAACCATATGATTTTACGTGTTTTCAATTCTGGATTGCACACGTATTAGGCGTCCCAATTTAAACGACCGTTTTTTTTACACATTTTAAGCCACAACCCTCAACGTCATTTTTCAGCGCCTCATGCCGTTTTATAGGCTGAGGCAGTCTGGAGAATCCACGACCTTGTTGCCCTCAGCAACGCATATTGACATTGCTGTCGCAATGACATTATGGATTCTCGCCGACCACAGCCAGTTGGGTGTGGTGGCAAGAATGACATCAACAAACACCTAACCAAAGCAAAAAAAAACTAAACTAAATGCAAATAACGAGAAAGCCGAAAGTATTGGCGCAGACTCCAAAGCAGACACATTTCCTTGCGAAAGCTGCTGTGCTTTTTGGGATTAACCAAACGGCGATATAAATGATTCAAATAAAACAGCTGCACGCCATAAAGCCAATATTCCGCGCTGATTTCATTTTGCAAAAGCGGTTCAATCATTTTCCGCAGACGGGCAAAACGCCCTATTCTCCCCCACAGGCCACGAAAACCGCAAAGCTGCAAAAACAAATAACAAACATCTTCAATTTCATAACCATAGCGGATTTGTTCAAAGTCCAACAAATGCGGTACGCCGTTTTTATCTAGTAAAATATTATTTTCAGTCAAATCTCCGTGGATAAACTTGGCGCTGTTTTCCAAACACACCAGCTCAGGCTTGATTTTTTGCCAAAAATATTTGCTCAGCAAACGGCCGGCTAAGCTTGTGTCTTTTTGCAGACATTCCGAGATTTTTTCAATCATCTTTGGCATATTCTGCTGAGGCCTAATATATTCCTTAGCTACATCGCAAGCCTGAAATTTGCCGTATTCCGCCTGAAGTTTGGCAAACAGCTCCGGCGAACAATCTTTATATTTTAGTTTGCGCCCAATCACATACGGCATCGCCAGCAGATAAAAATCCGCAAATTTCTCTTGCCGCAGCTGATATAAAAAATCTAGCTGCGACAGCACATTTTTTAAGTGCAAAAAAGAGCCTCTCGTCCTTTTTGCGGAAATCAGCTTCAAGAAGAACACGCCTTGTACAGTTTTTATGCAAAAATTATACGAGCTTCCGCCGACACAAATTTCTTTAATACTCAAAATTTGCGGAAAAATTTGTTCCTTTTGTAAAAAGTCGGCTAATTCTTGACTTTGAGCAAACTTCACTTGTTTTTACGCTCCCGATATAAATTGGCTTTGTAGCAGCCCAAAATCTGAAATTCTTCCGAAAAAAACTTCAGCTCTTCTAAAGCGTAGCGCAAAGCTTTTGCTTCCACATGCTGCTCCACCTCAATATAAAACTGCGCCGAAAAGAAATGCCCGTTCAGCAAATAGCTTTCCAACTTGCAGATATTGATTCCATTGGTGGCAAAACCACCCAAAACCTTGTACAAAGCCGCTGGAATGTGTTTTGTTACAAATACAATGCTGGTAATAAACTTGCCCCCGTCATCAACCGGCACAACCTCTTCTTTTTGCATAATCAAAAAACGTGTCGTGTTGTTGTCGGCGTTTTCAATATTAGACGCCAAAATCTGCAGCCCATAAATTTCTGCCGCCAATTTAGAGGCAATCGCCGCCTTGGTTTTGTCTTGCTCTTGGGCTATTTTTTCACAAGATTTTGCCGTGTCAATACGGCTCAGCGCCTTGATATTGTGCTTTTGCAAAAATTCGGAACATTGCGCCAAAGCCTGCGGATGCGACGCCGCGCACACAATATCTTCAAGCCTTGAGCCTTTGACGCCTATCAGCTGATGTTCCACCCGCAAAAAATGCTCTCCCACAATGTGCAACTCGGCTTTTGGCAGCAAAAAATGCACATCGGTAACCCGTCCGGCGTTGGAATTTTCCACCGGAATAACCGCCTTGTCCACGCTGCCGTTTTTGACCATTTCCATGGCAATTTCAAAAGTGTCGCATGGCACATATTCTTGATTTGGAAACAGCTGCTGGCAGGCAATGTGCGAATATGCCCCCGGAGCTCCCTGATATGCGATTTTTAACATATCTACCCACCTCGCTATTTGAAAAACTTGTTACTTTTTGGAAAACCAAACGGTACAACCTTACCGATTTGCGCTCTGTGTCCCAGCCAGCCGATTAGTTCTTTTTCGGTGCTGATGCCGCCGGCGCGGTTATAGCTGAAACCGTCCTCGCCTTTAAAAATTTGAATATCCGATATATTGCCGTCCTTATACTTTTGCAGCAACACGCCATGGCCGCGCGCCATAGTCGGGATTTCCTCAGCCTTAAACACCAGTAAACGACGGTTTTCACCCACCACAGCCACATAATCTCCGGTCATCGGCAAGCAGAATTTAATATTTTCATTATCGGCTACATTCATAATTTTGCGCCCGTTACGAGTTTGCGCCAGCAAATGATTTTCATCAACAATAAAGCCATAGCCTTTGTCCGAAGCAATCAAATAGCTTGTTCCGGCCTCATATACAAACATTGCCACAACATCATCATTGTTGGCCAAATCTATCATCAACCGCACCGGCTGACCAAAACCGCGGCCGCTTGGAATATCTCGGGCGGCAATGTTGAAAAACTTGCCTTTGTTGTCCAGCAGCACAATTTTATCCGTAGTCTGCGCGTGCAAAGCATAGAGCAATGCGTCATCGTCTTTGAACTTGAATTCATCGTTCAAATCGGCATGACCTTTAAGACAGCGTATCCAGCCTTTTTGCGACAAAATAACCGTAATCGGCTCTTTTTCTATCAGCGCTTCCACCGGAACATCGATATCCGCCGGAGCTTCGGCAAATTCTGTGCGGCGACGCCCTAAAGCCGTTTTTTTACCGTATTTTTCTTTAGTTTTTTTAATTTCTTCGGCAATAGCCTTCCAGCGCTCGGCCTCATTATCATGCAAAATTTCAAGTTTAGCCTTTTCTTCCAGCAAATCAGAATGTTCGGCGTTAATCTGCTCTTCATCAAGCTTGCGCAAATTACGCAGTTTCATATTCAAAATGGCTTCAGCTTGATTATCCGTCAGTTTAAATTCCGCCATCATAATTTTTTTCGGCTCGTCTTCTTCGCGGATTATGCGGATAATTTCATCCAAATTCAAATACGCGGTCAAATAGCCTTCCAAAATCTCTAAACGCGCGTTAATTTTGCTAAGACGGAATTTGATTTTACGCAGCAAAACAGCGTTGCGATGCACCAGATAGTCATGCAGCACTTCTTTTATGCTCATCACTCTAGGAACACAGTCCAAATCCAACACGTTCATATTCATATTAAATTTGGCTTCCAAGTCGGTTTGGCGGAATAGTTGTTCCATCAGCATAGCGGCGTCTACCGTGCGGTTTTTAGGCTCCAGCACAATACGCACGTCTTGCGCCGATTCATCGCGCACATCGCTCAAAAACGGAAGTTTTTTATTCAGCAGTAATTCGGCGATTTTTTCAATCAACTTAGATTTTATCACCTGATACGGAATCTCCGTTACCACAATTTGATATTGTCCGTGTCCCAAATCTTCGGTTGTCCATTTGGCGCGAATACGAAAGCTGCCCTTGCCTTGCTTATAATTGTTCAAAATTGTGTCAAACGAGTCAATAATCACACCGCCGGTCGGAAAATCAGGTCCTTTCAAACGGCGCACCAACGGCTCGTCATCACAATCCGGATTCTCTATCAAATACAGCAAAGCGTCGCTGATTTCACTCAGATTATGCGGCGGAATATTTGTTGCCATACCCACGGCAATACCCATAGAACCGTTGCACAGCAAGTTTGGCACCATCGCCGGCATCACAACAGGCTCACTGTCTTCGCCATCATATGTATCCATAAAATCAACGGCATCATCGTTTAAGCCGTCCATCAAATCCATGGCAAATTCGGTCAAACGAGCTTCGGTATAACGCATAGCCGCCGCGCCGTCACCGTCGATATTACCAAAGTTACCCTGCCCGTCAACCAGCGGATAGCGCACCGAAAAATCCTGCGCCAAACGCACCATGGCGCCATAAACCGCCGTATCGCCGTGCGGGTGATATTTACCGATAACATCACCAACCACGCGGGCGCATTTTTTAAAGCCGTTTTTTGGGTCCAAATGCAGTTGGCGCATAGCATACATCAAGCGGCGATGCACAGGTTTCAAACCGTCGCGCACATCCGGAAGAGAACGCGAAACAATGGTTGACATAGCATACGATAAATAGCGTTTGCTAAGCTCCTCGCCGAGTTGCACATCTTTTATTTTGGCATTTTCTTCAACCATTTTCCACCTACATTTTCATTTGATATTTTTTAACAACGTTCAGCAAATTAGCACGTTTTTCCGGCAATTGCAAGTTATGTCCGGCTAAAAAATTTTTTGTTAAAAATCCACCTGTCATCTTTAATAAATCCGCCACTTCTGCGCGCTGCGGACGATAGTTTTTATCCACAATATAGTGAGGATAAGCATAGAGTTTGTCTTTATATGGCTCTCCCACTGCAGCGCACACAGCGCGTCCGGTTTTTGGCGAGATATATGACAAATCATTTGTCTTGCCTGTTACAGCGCATTCGCTCACATCTAGTCCAACACCCAAAAAATCTAGCAGATAATATTCAAAAAAAGAATAATACACTAGCCAGTTATCTTCATGTATATGTTGAAAAAAGTCTTTTATCACTTTGTAAAAATAGCCTAAATTATCATTTTCTGCCACGCAAACATCTAGCAGCCGACACAGTGAAGAAAGCGCTTCAATCTTATCTGTATCCAACATAAAATCAGCCGTGTGAGATTCCACTAGTTCGGCGCCCTTCAGACTCAGCATATTTTCTTCTACCCGCGCGTAAGCGTTAAACGAAATATAATTGCCAAGCTGATACACACCTAAGCCCCGTTTGCTGTGCGCTCCATTGATATAGCCGACGATTTTACCATATTCAGGACAAACCAAAGTTGCAATCATCGACTTTTCGCCGTGATTTTTCAATTTGATAATATATCCCTCGCCGCTGAACTGCATTTTGGCTTAATACTCGTGAATAATAGATTTATTAACCTTGTCAAATACCATCAGCTCACCAATAACTCTTTCCATATCCGACAAATAAATGGAGTTTGGTCCGTCAGACAAAGCTTTTTCCGGATTTTCGTGTGTTTCAATAAATACTGCTGCCACGCCAACCGCCACAGCCGCGCGCGCCAAAACCGGAGCAAACTCTCGCTGACCGCCGGTACTGCCGCCAAGTCCTCCCGGCTGTTGAACCGAGTGAGTAGCGTCAAAAATCAGCGGATAGCCGCAATCTTTGGCAATTTGCGGAAAAGCTCGCATATCGGTTACAAGCGTGTTATATCCAAAGCTTGTTCCTCTTTCTGTCACACAAATATTAAAGTTGCCGGAATCTTCAACTTTTTTCACAATGTTTTTCACATCCCAAGGTGCTAAAAACTGCCCTTTTTTAATATTTACCACTTTGCCTGTTTTAGCCGCAGCCACCACCAAATCGGTTTGACGGCACAAAAACGCCGGAATTTGCAGCATATCAACATATTTTGCCACAATCGGACATTGCTCGCGCTCATGAATATCAGTCAAAATCGGCAAATCCGGATAAAGTTTGCGGATTTCTTCAAATGTGCGCATACCTTCTTCCAACCCCACGCCGCGTGCGCCGTTAATAGATGTGCGGTTAGCCTTATCAAATGAAGCTTTAAAAATATATGGAACGCCTAATTTTTTGGTAATCTCCACCATTTTGCCGGCGATAAAAATAGCGTGTTCACGGCTTTCTATTTGACATGGACCGGCAATAATCGCCAGCGGCAATTTATTACCCAGTTCAACTTTACCGACTTTAATCACTTTTTGTTCCATATTTTTTGCTCCTTAAAATCAACTAAAAACTAAAACGCGAGAAAACGAACAATACGTTGCCGTCATTTTTAATCCCCGGGACATAAGCCGCCTGCACATTAATATTGCGGTAGCCAACACCAAACAACGGCAGAGGTAAAGGCACTGGAATATATGCATATTCATGGCGCTGAGTCAGTCCCAATGTATAGCCGATGCCGGCTCTCCATTGATTTTCATCGCCTGCAGTCCAGTTCCATTGGCGGGCATAACCAAAATAGGTTTCCAAATAAGAATTTGAATCCTTAAACCCCATCGCATATATACCGGACCAAGTTTGCTCATCGTTTGTATGTGAAATTCCCAAGCCAAAACCCCAAGCATTTTCATTATATTTATCAATATGCTCTTGGTCATAAGCCAAACGATTGTGCCAAGCATAAAAAGGTACATACACATCATAGTTATGCTGACAGCGAATATCTTTGATATCCTCAAGCAAAAAGTTTCCCCAATCAGCTAATGTGCCGGCTTCTGCAGGTTTAACGGCTAAAAACGCCAAACTCAGCAACAGTACTATTTTTTTCATTATTTTTTTATCCTATTCTTTAATTCTGTCGGTGTAACAATACCGCACGATATCACATATTTTATTCCGTCTTCAACACTCATATCCAACTTAACCACATCATTTTCCGGCAAAAAGATTAAAAAACCAGAAGTCGGGTTCGGTGTTGTCGGTACAAAAACGCTGATTGTTTTGTTTTGTACTTTTTCATCAACTTCACCGCCGGTTTCGTCTTTACTAACAAAAGCTATTGTCCACAAGCCTTTCCGCGGATATTCTATCAAAACCACTTCGCTGAAAGACCGTGTTTTTTGTGATAAAAAAGTTTCAAAAATTTGTTTCATCAAAGAATAGATACTGGAAACAATCGGCATTTTACGCACAAACGCTTCCCATAAACGCACAAAAAATTTACCAACATAACCGGTTGTGAGCATACCAATCACAATCATGGCAATAATCAACAGTAGCAAACCTGCCCCAGGCACCGCATACGGCACAAAATTGCCGATTGACCACTGTTTTGGCACCAAACGGCTGGTGACATCATTAATCCATATCAACAAATGATAAGACATATACACCGTAATAGCCACCGGCGCGGTCACTACAATACCGGTAAAAAAATAACTTTTTATTTTACTGCCAACTTTTTTTGAGGCCTCTTCTATTTTTTCTTCTTTCATCGTTCCACTCTTTTTATATCGCTTATAATCATTTGAATTGTTTTTCGTCCTTGCCATACATCGGTTTTTATCTGCCCCACAACATCAAAAAGTTCTCCGCTGTCATGCAGCATTGCATTGCCTATTTCATTATCCGCGGCTCTAAACGCTATGGCTTTCAAACTTCCGCCGTAAGGAGAACCTAAAAAGCAGCTTATATGTCCGCTACCGACTAAACGTGGCCTGTTTATATTTATATTTTTTAGCATTATCAGCGGTTCAGGATTACCAGCTCCATATGGCTCAAGCATAGTTAAACTGTTGGCAAATTCCTCGGTAATTCCACTCAACGACAAAGCTATATCAATATTCAAAACCGGTGAAATTTTTTCTTTACCCAAACGTTCTTCCACATATTCTCCGACAAATTTTTTAAATTCCGGAATTTGTTCTGTTGTCAAAGAAAATCCGGCCGCCATAATATGACCGCCGCCGTGAGTAATCACTCCTTTTTCTTTGGCGGCAATAATAAGTGCGCCTAAATCTATTCCCTCAATTGAACGGGCAGAGCCTTTAACTTCATCAGGTTCAATAGACATCACAAATGATGGTACATTGTAGCGTTCTTTAAGTTTTCCGGCAACAATGCCAATCACCCCCTGATGCCAATCATCGCCATAAGCAAAAGCTATCGGATATTCTTGAGCCTGACTTTCAACTTGTTCAATTGCCTGCAGCAACACATAATTTTCAATATCCTTTCGCTCGGCGTTAAGTGTGTTGAATTTTTCGGCCAGCATTTGAGCCTCTATTTCATTTTCAGAACAAAGAAGCTTGCTGCCAAGCGCCGCATCACCCACACGTCCGCAGGCGTTTATCCGCGGTCCCAAAACAAAACCCAAATGATAAGAACTAGGCGCGCTTTCAACTGCCGCCGCTTTTAACAGATTTTTTAAGCCGATATTTTGCTGCTGCGCCATAACTTTCAGCCCTTGGCGCACATAAGCACGATTTAGTCCCAACAGCGGAACCACATCGCAAACAGTCCCCAAAGCAACCAAATCCAATAATTTTAGCAAATCCGGCGCCGTATGCGATTGATAAAAACCTTTATTCCGCAATTCGCGATTCAGCGCCACCAAAAACATAAATCCCACGCCAACCGCCGACATATACTCTAAATACGGATATTGATTGTCTTCGTCCAAACGTTTTGGATTCACAACAGCATATACCGCCGGTAAAACTGCCTCCGCCTCATGGTGATCTATCACTATTATTTCAAATCCGTTTTGCGCCGCACGATTCAAAACATCAAAAGCAGTTGTTCCGCAATCTATGGTAATAACTAACTTTGTGTCAGACGCCGCAAACTCGCCGAATGCCAAATCACTGGGGCCATACCCTTCTTCACGGCTTGGAATATGTATCTGAGGATTTACCCCAACCTGCCGAAAAAATTTTGTCAGTTCCGAAGTCGAAGTAGCGCCGTCAACATCATAATCCCCGATAATTCCTATTTTTTCACCGTTCATAACTGCGGCAGCAACACGCTCGACCGCTTTTTGCATATCCTTCAACACATATGGATCCGGCATCAAATTTTGCACTTTTGGATTTATAAAATTATTAACCTCATTAAATGCCACTCCGCGCACACACAGTAAACGAGCTAAATGCTGCGGCAAATTATAGGCTAACGCCATTCGTTCCACAGCACCTTCATCAACTTTTGATTGCTGCCAGATATTTCCGCCCAAAGATATGTCTTGATTATTCATAAGTTATTATAATTCCTTAATAAACATAAAAGATTTCAACACGGCGATTTAAAGCCTCGGCTCGGCGGTTTATTTCTGCTTCCGCCGGCTGACTATCAGAAAGAGCCTCATAACGCATACGATTTAGAGGTACGCCGTCTTGCGATAAGGCCTCCACAACTTTCAAAGCCCGCTGGCTCGAAATGTTCAGATTTATCATTGTGTGCTGAATAATAGTGGTTTTGCGTGTACGTTCCGACGCATGCCCCTGTATTTTCAGTTCAGCGTTAAGCTGTCTGGCTGTTGCCGCAACCTGACGTAAAATTTGTTTTTCTTCCGCTGTCAAATTACTACTGCCGTCGGCAAAATAAATTATAGCCGCAGTTTTTTCTATTTTAGGAGCCTGTTCAATATGTATAACCGGTTTCAATTCTGTTTGCTGTACATCATTGCAGCGTTTACCATTCACCAAATCAGAGCATCCGCCCACCAATAAAAACAATATCAATAAAGTATTTATTTTATTCATAACCAGCCTCCATTTTTTTATATTTCAGTATTCTAATAAAAATCAGCTCGTTAGACAAGCTGAAAAAAACATTTTATAACAGGTATATTTTGCACTTTTTATGTTGAAACTTATTGAAATTTTGTTATACTAATCTCCAGTTGTTATTACTGAATAAGGAGAAATTATGTTTAAATTGTTAAAAGTTATGGTTTTATCAGCCCTTGTATTTAGTGCGGCTTGCTCAAAACAAGATGAGAATAAAACAGAAAAATTGATTATTCAGTCCGGCGAAACCAAATATGAGTACAAAGTTGAAGTTGCTGACACCAAAGAAACCCTGTACCGTGGCTTGATGGGACGTAATTCTATGGCTGAAAACTCAGGTATGATTCTTGATGTAACAATTGTTCCGCAAGATATGCAGGTGGCCATGTGGATGAAAGACACCCTTATTCCTTTGGATATGCTTTTTATTGATGAAAACGGCATAATCTTCGATATATATGAAAACGCTGAGCCTTATTCAACAAAAGGTATCTATCCAACCAAACGCCCGCGCGCCGTATTAGAGTTAAATGCCGGACAAATAAAAGCTAACAATATCAAGATTGGTGACACAGTTAAAAATCGCTTGCTTGGTAATTTAGACTAAATACAGCGAATATCTTTTATACAAAAAATCCCTTAAGCTCCAAAGTTTAAGGGATTTTTTGGCACCTACACAATACTCTTAAGCTTGCTGCGGCTTGCTCCAAGGTTTGCCGTTTTTCAAAAAGTCAGGCAATTCTTTTAATGAAGATGCGCCTGCTGCTTTTGCATGACCGCCGCCGCCAAATTCTTTGGCTATTAAAGATACATCAATATTGCTTTTAGCCGTATAAAAAGTCATATTCCACAAATTCTTTTTATTCATAAAGAAAATTACCATAAAATCAAAGTCTTTAATATTTTCCAAAGAATCAAAAAATTCTGACTGACCTTGAGCCATATTAGCGCAAACGCAGCGCATTCCCTTATATTCGCTCTCAAAGCCCATACCGCGTACCAAACGATAGTTGCGGTGGCGCACCCAAGACAAAATAGCAGAACCCTTTTCGACCATAGCCTTGATGTCTACTTCATTATTCATCAGCTGTGTCCAGATTTTATCGGTAGGACGGTTAACTCCGTATGTTTGAATTGCATATTCAAACGGGCGAACTCTATGGTCGCGTAAATCGTATATATCATTTAATCCCAACAAACGAATTCCTTCCGGAAGTTCTTTTTCCGGATAAAAATAGCCCCAGGTTAAAACAATCGCCGCCGTACCCACTTTACGCACGCCTTTAATTGGTTCATATTCACCTGTTTTCATCAATTCATCATATTCTTTGATAACCGAAACATGGTGGTCAATCCACGTTAAATCAATTTTTTTATTGAGTTCAAGCATATATTTAACCGGCAAAGCAATATCACAAATCACTAATTTATCGTGTTTTTCAATTTCCTCATACGGAATTTCCATATCATGGTTTAACCCCATTAACTCAATTTCCGGAAATTTACTTTTTACAATCGCGGCCGAACCTTTTCCGTCATGATCGGCAATATGGTAAATACACAGCATCTATAAACTCCTTAAAACTCAATCATCATATTATCAAAAGCCGGCTCCATATTTTCCGGCGTCAGCTTCATAACTTCATCATAATCACACTCTGTAGCCATATGCGTCAAAACAACCTGCTTAGCTTTGATTTGTGAAGCGTATTTCAAAATAATATCAATACCGGCATGATAGCTGCCCTCATGCAGAATAGTCAAGGGCATAATCAAAACATTCACATCAATTTGCTGCAAATAGCTCAAAGTCGGTTCCGGCATTGATTTAAAATCCGGCACCAAAACTAACTGCCCGTCATTAAACGAATATCCGGTTGTTATCATGGTATGTCCGGTAAATTCTAAAGGCTTAATTTTAAAAGAGCCGATTTGAAAATCTTTATTATACTCTATTTCCACCGGCAGCAATTCAGGATGATTTGTAATATCGCTATGTTCAACATTTGCAAACGCATAACGAAAACGTTCTTTAATTTCTGCGATTTGCTGCGCTGTGGCATAAAATTTCAAACTTTTCTTAGTGTTTCTGGTTATTCCGCGTAAATCATCAATACCATGCAGATGGTCGGCGTGCGTATGTGTATATAATACGCCGTCAACTACTTTTATATTATTGGCAATAAGCTGATTTTTTAAATCCGGCGAAGTATCAATCAAAATCTGCGTTGTTCCATCAGTCAAATAAACTCCGGCGCGCTGTCTTTTGTTTTTAGGATTATTCGGATTGCAAGCGCCCCAGCCACCAGAAACAGACGGAACTCCCGGTGCGGCGCCGCTGCCTAAAATTATCGCTCTGCTCATTATCTTTTTACCTTATAAAACAAATCAAGAAAATTATTTGTTGTAAGTTTGGCCAATTCTTCAATTGACATATTTTTCAATTCGGCCAAAACTTCGGCGGTGTTCACAACAAAAGCCGGCTCGTTACGCTGTCCTCGGTGCGGTACCGGCGCCAAATACGGCGAATCAGTTTCAATCAACAATCTATTATTCGGAACATCTTTAAACATATTTCGCAAATCTTCACTTTTTTTGAATGTGACAATCCCTGAAGCAGATACATAAAAACCAAGAGCAAGGGCTGTTTCTAATAGTTTTTCCGATGACGAAAAACAGTGTAGTTCACCTGTAAACTTTTTCTTTTTATAAGCCTCGCTCAGCATGGATATCATATCTTCATCAGAATCGCGGTTATGAATAATTAGGGGCAAACCGCTTGTTTGCGCCGCTTCAATATGCTTTTCTAAAACAGTTAATTGCTGTTCTTTTATATCCATATTGTAATAATAGTCCAAGCCGCATTCACCAATACCAACCACATATGGAGATTTTACCTGTTCCAAAATTTGTTCAGTTGTCAAATTTGCATATTTGTCGGCCAATTCCGGATGTACGCCGGCGGTTGTATAAATATGTTCATTCCTTTGGCAAAAATCAAGCAAACGAGGCATATCCTCTATATCATCGCAAACATCTAAAATATAATTAACCCGCATTTCACGCGCCCGCGAAACGACTTCTTCTCTATCCTGAGAAAAATCTGCGGCGTTAATATGGCAATGACTATCGGTAAACATCTACAAAACCTTGCATATTTTTGTTATTAAATTAATAAGCATTTGCTTTTTATCCATATTTATATTTTGACAATCGGCAAACATACGATTTGTTTCGTCCCAACATGAATATAAAGCCTCAACATCTTGACTCTGCGGCATATTTTCTCGGATAAATTTCAGTATCAACTCTTGCAACAAATCAAATCCATCGGCGTTTGCCACAGCATCAGAACAAAAATCCAACAATTCGCTCAATGTAAATTTTTGTTTAGAATAAAGTATTTTACACAATTTATCATACATTCCGACAGCATCTAAATCTGCATATAATATAGCCTGCCCAATGCTTTGCGGACACATTTCTGCAACTTTGCTTATCATCGCTTCATTCAAATGCGGGCGATAGCGGCGCAGCAAGCTGGCTGTTATATTTGCATCAAGCATTTGCAGCGGCAATTTAGCACAGCGCGAACGAATAGTAGGAAGCAGCATTCCCGCATTGTGACTTATAAGCAGCAAAACAGTGTGAGCCGGCGGTTCTTCCAAAATTTTCAGCAGAGCGTTGGCCGCATTTTTATTCATATCGTCCGCACTATCAATAATCACTACCCGCCAGTTGTTATTAAAAGAGGTTTTGGATAAAAACTCATTAACCTTACGCACATCATCAACGCGAATAAACGCAGATTTTTTCATTGTGCTAAGTTCTTCTTCATCAGGCGCTTCGCCCTTTTGAATTGCTTTGATGATTTTTTTGCGATCGGTTTCAATATAATCACGCTCAACCAGCATCAAATCCAAATGCGACCCAGTTGCCACCTGCTTAAACACAGTCGAATCTTCCGGCACATTTAATGATGTATATTTTTCTTTTTCATTTTCATCAGCCCAGAGCAAAAAACGAGCGATTCTATAAGCCAGAGTCGCTTTACCAATACCTTTTGGACCGTTCAAAATCCAAGCATGATGCACATTTTGATTTTTCCAAGCTTGCAAAAAAACTTGCTCAGCCTTTTCTTGCCCCAGCAAAAAGCTGTTATTTTTTGGTGTGATGTTGATATCATCAGCCATCAGCGCCCCAACCTTTCTTCTACGATTTTCACAATCTGCTGATGCAAAGTTTCAATATCGGTATCAGCATTCAAAACCACGCAACGTTCAGGCTCTCGTTTGGCAATTTCTAAAAAACCGCGGCGCAGATTATTATGAAATTCCAGCTGTCTGCTTTCAAAACGCAGTTCTTTAACCGCCATTGTTTCTGCTTTGGCATATGAACGGCGCATACCGATTTCTGGTTCCATATCAAGGATAATAGTCAAATCAGGCTTAAAATCTCCGGCTACAATCTTATATAGATTATGCAGTGTTTCCAAAGGCACACGCTTATCATAGCCATAATATTGATAAGCCTCGGTTGAATCCGCATATCTGTCGCTAACAACCCATTTGCCTTTTTCCAGCGCCGGCCACACCACTTTTGTCAAATCACAGCGGCGATCGGCATAATAAAGCAAACATTCGCTGATAGCATCAAACTTATCTTTGTCACCGGTAACCAGCAAATTACGGATAATTTTACCCTCTTCCGTGCTCCCCGGCTCTTTGCTTTGCACACAATCTATACCATGCTGTTCCAAATATTGCGCCAAAAGGCGGACTTGCGTTGATTTACCGCACCCTTCTCCGCCTTCCAGCGTAATGTATTTACCGCGCATTATTTAGCCCCAAAAATAAAGTATTTAACATTTGCCCAAAACTTGCCCAACATACCGGTTTCTGACACATCGTTTGCGGCAATCAAAGGCACATTCAACGGCGACTGTCCCTCAATTTCTATTTTAATTGTCCCAATTTCTTGTCCGGCCTTAATCGGAGCTTTAACCGGCTCATCAAATTCTGCCGTAGCTTTAACATTATCTTGCTGGCTCATATGTACGGTTTTCAATACATCGTCGGCAACAGTCAGATTAACACTGTCTTCTTTACCATACCAAACTTTTGCCGTAGCCACGGTTTGACCTTTTGTTAAAATTTTGAAATTGTTAAATTCGCGAAAACCCCAGCTCATCAAACGTTCGGCCTCTTCCGAGCGTTCACGATTACTGCTCATACCGCTCATAACTTCTATCAAACGGCGTTCACCTTTTGTCGCCGACGCAGCCAAACAGAATCCAGCTTCTTCTGTATGACCGGTTTTTAATCCGTCCGCGCCCTTCATAGTATATAAAAGCGGATTACGGTTGCCTTGTTTAATGTTGTTGTACACAAATTCCTTTTGGCTGAAATAATGATACAATTCAGGAAATTCTTTAATGATATGACGAGCCAATATTGCCAAATCTTCCATTGACATTCTATGATCCGGATGCGGCAAACCAGTGGCATTTTCAAAATGACTGTTTTTCAAGCCCAATTTTTTAGCGGTTTTATTCATCAAAATCACAAAATCATCTTCCGAACCGGCAACATTTTCGGCCACCACAATACAAGCATCATTACCAGATTGGATAACAATACCTTTAATCAAATTTTCTACGCTTACATTGTCGCCTATAGAAAGAAACATTGTTGAACCGCCGGTAGCAGCGCCGCCTTTGCGCCATGCATTTTCACTAACCGAAAAAGTATCGTCAAGCTTTATGCTGCCGTCTTTAATTTTGCTCATCAAAATATAAACAGTCATCAGTTTGCTCATAGAAGCAGGAGGAACACTTTCAGCAATATTTTTTTCAAACAAATATTCGCCCGTATCATAGTCCATCAAAATAGCATTGCGGGCAGCGGTTTCAAAGCCCATGGCGTTAAAGCCGCAAACAGTGCTGCACAATAAAACTGTTAAACCAAACTTATTGATTTTCATTTGTTATCTCCTATTTCTTTTCTATTCTGGTATCATTAATACCGTAATATTTTAATTTAGCTTGCGCCACTTTAGCTTCTTCCACACGGCTGTACGGACCGACGGAAACACGATAATACGTTGTTCCGCTGATATCTACTTTTACTATATGACTGCTGCCGTATTCTTTTAGACGGACCATCAGTGTATGCGCTTTGTCATATTGTGTAAAAGCTCCAGCGTGAATATAATAGTATCCGGACAAATATTGATAGCCGCGACCTGTCACAGCTCGGGTATCGCCTTTTTCCGGATTTTTAGCTGCAACGCCGTATATACCGCTATTTTCAGCAGTTTTAACCGAACCGGCGCCGATTGTACCGATTGAGCCGGTTTTACGTACGCCGTCAGCTGCCGCTGCGCTGCCATAAACAACCGGCTCTGCCGTAGTTCCAGTCGGAGTATATGTTCCGGCGCTATAAGTTTTGTCACCGGCGCTGGCATAAACATTTGCCTGCTCTGCCACGTGTTCAGAAATTTCAATTCGTTCAGCCGATGATTCATACAAAGACGGCGCTGGGGTTGATTTTGCCGCCAACGCTTTACCTTTTGCCGAAGACAAATTGAGCAGAGCCTCTTTCAAAGCTTTACTTTCTTTAGGCAGCACTTCAACTTTTACTCTGGTTGTTCCCTGCCCCATATAGCCCAAAAGCTGAGCCCCGCGTTTAGAAAGGTCGATAATTCGGTCTTTAACGTATGGTCCTCTATCATTGACGCGCAAAATAATTGACCTGCCGTTTTGCAAATTGGTCACACGCACTATACTCGGCAGCGGCAAAGTTCGGTGCGCCGCCGTCAAGGTGTTCATATTATAGCGTTCACCGTTTGCGGTCGGTTTGCCGTTAAAATCCTCACCATACCAAGAAGCTGTACCAACTTCAGAATAGCTGTAATCTTCTTTTGGATAATACCATTTGCCGGCAATTTTATAGGGATTGCCAACTTTATAAATACCGCCGTAATTTTTGATAATCTCTGCCTGAGCCTGCGGTGATAATCCGGATAACTCCGGCGTTCCGGTGGAACATGAGCTTAATATTCCGACGCCTAAAACCAAAAACAAGATTTGTTTAATACAGTTCATTATTTTTTATCACTTCAACATTACAATTGCTTAAGCCTACTCTGTTTTTTTATTTTCGGCAAGTATTATTCACTACTTATGCTTTGCCTTTTTCACAGCAGTAGTTTTAACCGCCGTTTTTGATTTTTTTGCCGTTTTCAGCGGCTTTTTTTCATTAGGAAGAGGTACGCCAAAACCGACTTTAGCATTATAGTTTTTAATTTTTGTTAATAGCTGATAGTCGGGATATCCGTCTTCCGGCAATTTGGCTTTGTGCTGCAAAAACTTTACAGCTTTACGAGTATCGCTGCCTAGTTTGCCGTCCTCTTTAATTTTATTGCGCACAAATTTATTATAAAACTGCTGAATAAGTTTTATCTCGTCACTATTCATCACATATTGTTCATCAGCATAAATCGGCGCCCATTTTTTCTTGGGATTTTTTATATAATCAGCCAAACTAACAATCGCCAGCGCATAATTATCCGAACGATTCCAAATCATAACCCGCTTAAAGTTACCAAACACAATATACGCCGGTCCTTTACGTCCATCAGGCAAAATAATCGAACCTTTCAAATCGGCTTTATACGGCAAATTATAGCCATAATAGGTTTTAACCCCAAGCTTTTTCCATTCTTCCACCCTTTTAGTATTTTGGCGGCCAACCTGATTAAAATCAAAATTCCACGGCAAAGAAACCCTCATTCCCCACGGCTCGTCTTTTTTCCAGCCCAAAGAGCCTAAATAGTTGGCGGCAGAAGCAATGGCATCATCAAATGAATTCCAAATATCCGGCACGCCGTCGCCGTCAAAATCCACGGCGTAACTGTTATATGTTGAAGGCATAAATTGAAAATGTCCCATTGCACCAGCCCAAGAACCCAGCATTTTATCTTCACTGAGTTTGGTCTTATCCATAATTTTCAAAACCTGATACAATTCACTTTTAAAAAACTTAGACCGCCGGTTTTTATAGCTGAGATTAGTCAAACTATCAATCAAATGATAGGTGCCTTTATTTTGCCCAAAGTTGGTTTCCACAGCCCAAAATGCGGTTAAATACGGCATTGGTACACCATATTTATTTTCCACATTTTTATATTTTTTAGTTAATCTGTTATTGTGTTTTCTGGCTTCTTGCACGCGTTTTGCCGAAACCAAACGATTGACATAGGCGCAGGTTGTCAGCACCAGCTCGGTTTGTTTTTTATCCATCTGCACCACTTCGGGCAAAGGATGATAATAATTTTTACCTTTATAAGCTTCATCAATTGTTTTTTGCGAAATGCCTTTAGAAATCATCTCTCGCTTTAGACTTTCCAGCCAAACGGTCCACTCTTTAGGCGGAGTATTCTTATTTTTTTCCGCAGCCATAACTGTTCCGCTACCAGCCAAGAGCATCACCGCCCCCAATGCCCCGCAAATCAACATTTTGATTTTATTCATTTTATTATTCCTCACAAACAATGCGGACATTGTAACGGATTTTCTTTTAAAAATCATTAAAAAAATAAGAAAAACGCCGGTTTTTAAGACCGGCGCAAACAATTTATTTATTTGATAAATCCGAAGTGCAATGCGGGCATTTCACCGCAGCCAAAGGAATATCTTCGCAGCAATACGGACATTTTTTGGTGGTCGGCGCGGCTGCTTCTTCTTTTATCATTTTTTCTTGCAGTTTATTTACGGCTTTAATCAAAACAAACACCGCAAACGCAACAATAATAAAGCTAATGACATTGTTTAAGAAAATACCGTAATTGATTGAAACATCGTTAGCAAGTTTTATTTTCAAATCAGAAAAATCAACCTTGCCTAAAAGCAAACCGATTGGCGGCATTATAATATCTTTAACCATAGAATCGACAATTTTACCAAAAGCGGCACCAATGATAATACCAACGGCCATATCCATAACATTGCCGCGCATTGCAAACTTTTTAAATTCGTTGAAAAAACTCTTAATCATTTTTCTATTTCTTTAATCATAAATTGGAAAGTTGTTACAAAGTTCTATTATTTTTTCTTTGGTTTGTTTAATAACTTCATCTGAATTGCCTTGCGCCAAAGCATCAACCACATCACCGATGCAATTACCAATAAACTCAAATTCTTTTTCTTTAAAACCGCGAGTCGTTCCGGCCGGAGAGCCTAAACGCACGCCTGAGGTCACTTTTGGCGGCTGCGGATCAAACGGAATGGCATTTTTATTACAAGTAATATGAGCTTTTTCCAAAGCCGTGGTAACCACGTCGCCGGTCAAATTCTTAGGGCGCAAATCCACCAAAACCAAATGAGTGTCCGTTCCGCCGGAAACCAAAGCCATGCCGCGTTTCAGCAAAGTATTACCCAAAACTTTGGCATTTATAATAACTTGTTTGGCATATTCTTGAAACTGCGGCGTCAAAGCCTCGCCAAAACACACAGCTTTACCGGCAATCACGTGTTCCAAAGGTCCTCCTTGAGAACCAGGAAACACTGCCGAATTTACTTTTTTATAAATATCGGCGTTATTAGTTAAAATCATGCCGCCGCGCGGGCCACGCAAGGTTTTGTGCGTGGTAGTGGTGACCACATCGGCAAAATCCAATGGATTCGGGTGTTGTCCACCGGCAACCAAACCGGCAAAATGCGCCATATCAACCATCAAATAAGCACCGACTCTGTCAGCAATTTCTCTAAAACGAGCAAAATTTATCTGCCGTGGATAAGCAGAGCCTCCGGCGACAATCAATTTTGGCTTGCTATCCAAAGCCAAACATTCTGCTTCATCATAATCAATCAAGCCGGTATCTTCACGCACGCCATACTGAACAGCATTAAACAGCTTGCCCGACATCGAAACTTTTGCTCCATGCGTCAAATGACCGCCGGCGTCCAAGCTCATACCCATAATCGTGTCACCAGGATTCAGCAAAGCAAAATAAACCGCCATATTAGCCTGAGAACCGGAATGAGGCTGCACATTAACATATTGAGCCTTAAATATTTTTTTAGCACGTTCTTGAGCCAAAGATTCGACTTCATCAATAAATTCGCAGCCGCAATAATAACGATGCGCCGGATACCCTTCGGCATATTTATTGGTCAAAACCGAACCTTGCGCTTCCATAACCGCACGCGACACAATATTTTCGCTGGCAATAAGCTCAACTTGTTCGCGCTGGCGTTTCAATTCTTTTTGAATAATATCGTAAACATCTCTGTCTTCTGTTTGCAAACCATGTTCAAAATCCATTTTATTCCCCCTTATCCAGTTTATCCAAACGTCGCTGATGACGTCCGCCTTCGTATTCGGCAGCCATAAAAGCATCGATTTCCGCCACAACATCGGCAAATTTCATTGTACGTCCGCCAAATACAATCACATTGGCATTATTATGCTGCTTAGCCAATCGTGCCGCTTCAACATTATAAAGCAAAGCCGCGCGGATTCCTTTGTGACGGTTGGCGGCAATAGAAATACCGATTCCCGTACCGCAAATTAAAATCCCTAAATCAGCCTTTTGGGTTAAAATTTCTTGTGCCATTTTATCCGCAATATCCGGATAATCCACCGATTCTGTAGAATATGTGCCTAAATCGTTCAAATTTAAGCCGGTGTAATGCTGTTTCAGTTTTTCTTTCAATTCAAATCCGCCATGATCGGACGCGATAGCTATTTTCATTCACCCCTCCTTTTGTTGACACAACTATATAATATAACAAGAAAAATTAGCTATTAAAAAACAGTAATTTTCCACCGATATAAAAAAAATGAAAAAAAGTGTTGACGTTTGCAAAAAAATCGGTATATATGGTTTCTGTTAAGTGAGTTTGGTACTTCGGTACGAACCGGCCGGTTGGCAGAATGGCTCATGCAGAGGACTGCAAATCCTTTTATATCGGTTCAATTCCGGTACCGGCCTCCAAAAATCATTCCGACTTAGCTCAGCGGTAGAGCAATCGGCTGTTAACCGATCGGTCATCTGTTCGAATCAGATAGTCGGAGCCACTAAAAAAGGCTGTCGCAAGACAGCCTTTTTTGCGTTTAAACCTTTATCTAAAACACATTGTTATCCAACAAAAACTGTATACGGCATTGATTGGTTCTGCAATACTTCTAAACCTCCGAAATTTGTATCTAAAAAACAAAACCCGCTATAAAAAAGCGGGCGGATGTTCAGAAACCGTATGCATGTAGAACGGCTCGGCTTATTCAGCGCATAGCCTTATTCAGCCGACATCCGTCCAACGGAAATCGGCATAACAAATTTTAAGTCGTATTATGCTCAACGACTACATGCAAAAAGGGTTTCTGACGCCCCAAAAGCGCTATTGCGCCTTCAATCCGATAATATAAATAAAAATTAACTTTGTAAAGCGTAAAAAAAATCCGTCTATCTATAAAAGATAAACGGATTTTTTGTTAATACAGTTTAGAAATTTGAGCATACGGAATTATATATTCCCGCTTAATAGATTTTGCTTTCAGATTGGTATAACGCAAAAGCAATCCCCTTTGCGTGCGAGGTCTACCCGAACTTGTATACAACCTGTCCACATCCAAATATCGATAAGACATCGCCGGCAATTCATACAAATCCCTAACTTTCAGCTCATCAGCAAACACTTGTCCCAAAGTCCAAAAATATTGCTGAATTTCCACATTGCTTTTAGACTGGCAATAGAAAAACTCTTTTATTAAAGCGTCTTCGGATACAGCATAAACAGTACCGTTTTCATCTTTGTGCTGAAGTTTTTCCAATCGCTTGCTAAAATTACCCACACCGACACGAGAACAAACAACCATCATTGCCGCCATTTGATTAGGTTCTAACTTGGTCTGCAAATTCTCCAAAAACGCAGTTTTGATGTCAGCAAAGTATTCTTGCATAGCCGGATACACACCAGAGCGGAGAACATAATCGTTGGGCTGTACCCATTTATCTTTAACCGCCACCACGCCGCAATACATAATATATGTACCGTCGCCTGTTTTAACAGCGTCAAGCTGCACTCCGTTCATATACCCCATCAAAACAATCGCCTTTGGTATGCATGCGTCATACATTTCAGCGTTTGCTTTAGCTTCTTTGTCTGTATAGCGAGGTTGTCTGACTAATAAATAAGCCAAGGCAGCCACAGCTATATAAAAAACAATTGCTATTCCGGCCAAACATTTTGGCGACAGAATTGAAAAATTCTTTTTCATAAGCTTAAAATTAATAATAAACAAAAATATACTCTTTATGACAAAAGAGTATATTTTTTAACTTTGTTTGTCAATAAAAATCGACTATTCACGCTCTTTATGATTTTTGATATATTTTATAGTGTCAAGCGGTAGCGAATCTACATAATGTTTATGATTATTATTCTTTATAGAATCATTCACATTCAAACTATCGCCTTCAACAACCAATGTATCTTCAGCAACTTTTGTTTCTACCTTAACATTATTTTTCCGCTTTACAGCGTTAACGCGTTCCTCTGCGCGAATTTGCTCCAATCTGCGGCGTTTTGCAGCGTTAGCACGTTCTTGCAATTCTCCAGCGCGACGGTTTAGATTTTCTTGATAATGTTTAGGGTCGCCCACAACTTGAATTTTTCTATTAATAACAATCATACTGTTATTTGCTTTCAGCACACCGTCATCATATGTTTCAACCACATAAACATCGCCGTTTGGCATTTCATATTCTTCAGGATGAGTTTTTGCACCTGTGCGTTTCAAAGAAACATCAGGATTATTGTCCAGCCCCCACAACAGCTGCTCATATCCTTCCCCTTTCATATTTTTGTCTTTATAAATAGGAACTGATACTTTGTGCAGATGAACCTCATTGCCATAGATATCAACATCATCGGCAGCATCAATAGTCAACATATCTTGAACAGGTTCTTTTTCCTGATGTTTATCGGTGCAATTAGTCAACGTTGCGGCCAGCGTAAAACCCATAGCCACTGTTTTCAACTGGTTTAATTTATCTTTCAAAGCCATTTTATTTCTCCTAAGTTATTCACAGTATAGCCCGAAAAGCTTTTTTTGTCAATTAATTATTCACAACAACCGGTCTTTTTAAGCAAATTATTTGCATTTCCCTTTTAGACGCGTAAAATAAGCAAAAATATAAGGAAATAACTATGCTTAATATTCTGTGGACCTCATTTTTTATCATAAGTTTTCTCTCCGCTTTTATTCAGGCTTGTTTTTTAGGCAATCCGCAAATTTGGACAACGCTTGCCAATCACTTGTTTGAAGCAGCTACCGGAGCTTTTCAGATAGCATTGAACTTGACCGGAATGCTTTGCCTGTGGCTTGGACTTTTAAAAATCGCCGAAAAATCCGGTCTGACCGAAATATTTGCCAAAGCCCTGCGTCCGTTGTTCAAAATTATTATGCCGGATTTGCCACAAAATAGTCCGGCTGTCGGCTCAATGGTTATGAATATGGCCGCCAATATGCTCGGGCTTGATAACGCAGCCACCCCGATGGGGTTAAAAGCCATGGAACAGCTGCAAGAAGTCAATCCGCATAAAGACCAAGCTTCTAAAGCGCAAATAATGTTTATTGTGCTAAACGCCTCTTCTTTGACAATTCTACCGATTTCTATTTTGATGTATCGCCATTTGCAGGGAGCAACCAATCCTGGTGCCGTGTTTGTACCGATTTTGTTGGCCACGCTATGTTCCACCATCGCCGGTTTTTTAGCTGTTGCCATCACGCAAAAATTAGCCATTTTCAATCGCAAAATGCTAGCCTATTTAATTGGAATCGTCGCCATTGTCGGATTAATCAGCTATTGTTTCTACCAACTGGAGCCTGAAAAACGACTGACTTATTCTGAAACTTGCGGTAATGCGCTGATTTTAGGTTTTGTAACCTTTTTTCTGCTATTTGGCGCTTGCAAAAAACTAAATCTTTATGAAACATTCATCTCAGGTGCCAAAGAAGGATTTCAAATTGCCGTGCAAATCATTCCATATTTAGTAGCAATGCTGTCAGCCATTGCCGTTATGCGCTATTCAGGTGTGCTGGATGCTTTGGTTTGGTGTTTTGAAAAAATATTTTCTTGGCTGAATTGCGATACCGGATTTATCGGCGCTTTGCCCACGGCTTTGATGAAACCGCTTTCCGGCAACGGCGCTCGCGCCCTAATGATTGAAACCATGCAAACTTATGGCGCAGATAGTTTTCCAGCCTTTGTTTCGGCTGTCATTCAAGGCTCAACCGAAACCACATTTTATGTGATAGCCCTATATTTTGGCGCCGTTAAAATAGCCAAAACCGGTGCCGCCTTGCCTTGCGCACTGTTTGCCGATTTTATCGGCGTTGTCGCTTCAATCGTAATCTCTTATATTTTTTATTAAGGAATCTAAAATGAAAATTCTGGTGCAAAAAGTCCTAAATGCTTCCGTAACCGTAAATAAACAGCTTGTTTCACAAATTAACCAAGGATTTTTATTGTTTATCGGGGTTGAAAAAGGCGATACTCAAACTCAAGCTGATTTTCTGGCAAAAAAAATCGCCAATCTACGGATTTTTGAAGATGAAAACAATAAAATGAATTTATCTATTCAAGATGTTAAAGGCGAAATTTTGGCGGTTTCTCAATTTACATTAGCCGCTGATTTAAGCCGCGGCAACCGCCCCGGATTTGACAGCGCCGCCCGGCCAGAAGAGGCAAAATTGCTGTACGAATATTTTGTTGCGCAGCTGCAAACCTACAATCTGCCTGTGCAAACCGGAATTTTTCAAGCTGATATGAAAGTTGCGCTCACCAATGACGGTCCCTGCACTTTTATTCTAGAAAAATAATTGCATATTAAAAAAAATCGGAAAACTTAAATTTTCCGATTTTTTTAATCATTCGCCTTTACCAAATATTAGCACATTAAGACCTATCCACATAAGGATAACAAAAAACAGAACAACTGTTTCCACCATATTACGCAGCATTTCATCAGGTTTGATTGTTACTATATAAACAGCCAACAACGCAATCATCAAAAGCAGCGCAATAACAAACACTGATTTTTTCTTTTTAGTCATAAATTAAAAAATTTAATTATTAAACCAAGGGAAAGCGGTAAACAAACCAACAATCCAATTAATAAAATTATTCCAAATCTGCCCCCACTCAACCAGCAGCGCAAAACCAATGATAAAGGCTAAAACAAGCGCGATGCTATAGAATAGCGAACGAATTTTGGTCATTAATTTATTATACTCCTGACTCTCACATAAAACATGTTTGCCGGAGTTTATACCTTCTTCTTTTTGCATTTGCATACCTATTTTCAGCGCATCAAAGCTTGACAACAAGTCAAAAAACCAAGACAGCAACAATCGAACAAAGGTTGTAAAAGCAATAAGACCAACTAGTGGCAAACTTTCTTCCAACGTGGTAGCAAACGGCGCTAAAAGAATCTGCACCAGCAAAACAATTGTGACACTCCATTTTAAATAATAACCAGTCATACGCAAAAAAATTTAATAAGACATAAATATAAAATTTTAGTTGATTATGTGTATTTTTATATTTTTGTCAAGATTTAAATAACAAAAAAACTGCAAAACCATCGTCGGTTCAGCAGTCTTCCTTAAACTTAATTCAATCTTGATTAGGCAATAAGCCAAACAAATCTATCAGCAAACGCGCCGACCAAAGCAAACAAGCTCCGGCAAAAATACCGACAGCACCTACCAAAATTGTTTCTAAGCAAAACCAAAATAGCACGGTTGATACAATGATAAACGCTATTCCGGCAATCACGGCAGCGTAAGTTAACACGATTGCAAAATTATGGATATAAATCCGAAGTTTTTTTGACATAAGCATAAAACTAAAAAATAAAACATACTAATAAAAAAACTATCTTAATAAAAGCATATTTTACCATTTTTGTCAATATTATAACATAAAAAAAACTGCAAAACCTGACTAAAGATTCTACAGTTTTTCTCCTAGGCTTACTTTGTATTTTTTGAATTACAGATAAATACAAAAGCAAACAAAGTCATATAAAGCACAAACATAATCGCTGGCGGATATGCTCCCATCTCCATAACATCAAGATAAGAAAAACATACTATAATTCCCAGCATAATCACAGCCATACAGCCACAAACAATGCCCAGTATTTTCATAGTTTTTTGTTAATTTTCCACAAACAAACTACTACAAACACTAAACACACAACTTCAAAAATTTTGATTACCAAACTTGCTACAGCCATAACAAAATATTTTAGATTAAACTTAATTATAAAAATTTCATCGCGCCACGTTGTTTATGTTTTACTTATCACCATGTTTGTCAATATAACCCATAAAAATTCCGGCCATACCTAAAACACACAAGATTAGTAAAAACGCGGCAATCATTATAAAATTTTCCATATGTTAATAATTTTAGTTACACATAAAAATAAATTTATATGTTTGTCTTATCTTATTTTCTTATTTTTGTCAAGATAATTGCACAAAAAAAGAGATTTGTCAGTTTGGCTGACAAATCTCTTTTTTCTGCATGGATTTATATATAAAAACGGCAAAAACTTTATCGCTTTCACGGTTTTTATCACTCTGTTCTAAAATATCACAGATTCCCAAAATTTATTTATAATCGTAAAAGGCTCATCCATCATAGTCGGAAGTGTAAATAATGCCCCAAGTAACAAAGTATATAGAATTGCATGTTCAATATCTGCAGAAGCAGTACGCGCCTCCGACTTTCTGTTCAATATTTCCAAACCGACACTTTTAAATGCGTCAATATTAAGATTATATTCGTCCAAAATTTTCTTAATCTCTGTTTCTGAATCTATACAATCAGTTCGAGCAGCTTTTATTTTATCATAAATATCCGAATACAGCTTGTACTTTTCCTCATTTTTAATTAGCCTAACGATAAATATCGAAAGACAAAAAGAAAAAATAAACAATGCTACAATGCCGAATTTTGTGACAAACAGCATAGGAATGCCTAAATATATAAGCCATCCAACAAATAAAACATATAAAACATTTTTCATTCCTTAATAA
>ERZ1034897.46-NODE-46-length-68936-cov-1295.767207_pt1 | contig 68936 bp, 86 predicted proteins | sample MGYA00520629_ERZ1034897 | MGnify/ENA primary metagenome ERZ1034897 (study PRJEB33766, sample SAMN09781789) | gut metagenome | biome: gut microbiome | host: Homo sapiens | place: Madagascar | study: EMG produced TPA metagenomics assembly of the PRJNA485056 data...
TCTGCTAAGATTGGCTCATCAGGCGACTATGCTAAGATTGGCTCATCAGGCGACTATGCTCAGATTGGCTCATCAGGCTACTCTGCTAAGATTGGCTCATCAGGCTACTATGCTCAGATTGGCTCATCAGGCGACTCTGCTAAGATTGGCTCATCAGGCGACTATGCTAAGATTGATAGCACTGGAGAAGATTCCGTTATCATGTGTGCTGGCAACAGTTCAATAGCAAAAGCAAAGGTTGGCTCATGGATAACGCTGGCAGAGTGGAAATGGAGCGATGAGAAAAAACATAATGTTCCAGTATGCGTTAAGACCGAATACGTTGACGGAGAAAACATCAAGGCTGATACTTGGTATCGACTTCAAAAAGGAGAGTTTATCGAAGTAATTGAGTAACTAACATAAATATAAGTAATATGAACAAAAAAGTAAGTGAATTTGTGCGTAAGTATGTTGAGGAGCACTTGGATAAGAGTGACTCAAAACAAGAGTTTGAAGTGTTTGTAGTATGGCAGTGCTACATTCTTGGTAATGCGAAGTGGTTGTTATCAACAACGCTTCCAGATGGCATGTATTACGAGGTGACATACAACAAAGTCAAGAATGAGTTCTATCTCGATGCCTACAAGAAATTTGAGAATCGTTGCATTCCAAACAAGTAATTAATCGTCCTTATGGGCATAAATATAAGTAATATGAAAAAGATTATTTTGGCAGCCTTAGTCGTTGCAAGTTTGTTCGCTTCTTGCTCTAGCGAGAAGACTTTTAAAAAGAAAGATGGCTCTACGATTACAGCAAAGCCTTATGGCTGGGCTAGTAAGGAAAACAAAGTAGAAGGTGTTAACTACGAGTTGAATGCTCCAGATGTTGCAGCATCTATCATCTTCGCCCCATCTGTTATCGCTCCAGTTTTGCTGACAGCTTACGATGTATGGGAGCCAGTATCATATACTGAGCCATCTAAGTAACTAACCACCCTCTCCTTGACAACAGGGAGAGGGTAAAAAGAAGAGAATATGGAAGATTTTTTTGGAAAAGAAATTGTAATTGGTGATAAGGTTTTATTTTCCAATTGCAATGATGAACGTATCCTAATAGGGAATGTTACTGAAATCGGTATCACAAGGGCTAGAATAGAAGCTCTTGATAATGAAGGTGAAATTACACATCATACGAGATTCGGACGGAATATGGTAATCATCAAGGAGGGTAAGCAATGAGTAAAGAAAAAGCAAAAATATACCTTCATGCCATGATTAATAAACTTTATAGTTGCATTGATGAAGGTTTTTACATAACATACCAAGACATTATTAATCAGTGCGAGAAAGCACTTAAAGAGTTGGAGGATTGATATGACAAGAGAAGAAGCAGCAGAGCTATCGCCTGTTATTCAGGCATTCAGCGAAGGAAGACCTATTCAATATAGACTGAAAGATGTTAAATCAGCAAAGTGGAATGATATATATGAAAACTATCACGAATTCAATCCACATTCATTTCAGTACCGCATCAAGCCAGAACCCAAATACCGTCCTTTTAAGGATACAGAAGAGTGCTGGCAGGAGATGCAAAAACATCAGCCGTTTGGGTGGGTAAGGGCAAAGGAAGATAAAAGCCTTTCTTTAATCACCCTTATGATTAGCGAAAGAGATATTTTTATAAATGGTATCGGTGGCTCAACGATGTACGACCTTATGGAAAAATTTATCTTTGCTGACGGAGCAGTCTTTGGAATCTTAGAGGAAGAATAGTTATGTATAGACCGATTACAATGTATCAGATTGTTTGCGATAGATGCGGAGAAGTGTTTGGTGGTACAGACACTTGCTCTGCGCTATTCGGTGATAAGAGTACTGATATTGGAGACTACTCAGACTGGGAAATGATAGACGGCAAACACTATTTCCCCGATTGTTATGAAGTAGAAGTTATAAACGGAGTGTATAATGTTAAAGCAAAGGAGAAATAGTTATGGCAACATATAGAATAGTAGATATGTATCGTAAAAGCAAGGCTGTTAAAGGCATACATTACGATTCTCAGGATAATCCAATCCTTGCTTATCGTGTAGATAAGAGACATTCATTGTTATTTGGACTTATCCATTATTGGGATTATGGTGCATATAACCTTTGCCCAGAGTATTTGTTTTCTTCTATCAATAAAGCAGAAGAAGCTATATTGAAGGTAGATAAAAGTAGAAGAGTAACAATTTTATATAAGTAGTGTATGAAGGTTAGATTACAAAAAAATAGTGGAGGAAAAGTAATATGGAAGCAGGACAATTATTAGTGCTATTGTTGTCGTTTTGCGCTTTGGCATTGCATTTGAAAAATCGTAGAAGAAAGGACTAATTATGGTTAAACCTTACAGAATCAAGCATAAGGCTAGTGGATATTTCTACCAACGTTACAACGGAAGTAACCTAGGCAGGAAAGGCAAGGTGTATATGAATAATCAATCACCACTTACAATGTGTGATAATGAGAACTTTATACGTATTCAGATTCGTCACAACACTTTAGCTTATAAGGCATTGAGAGATACGCTTGCCAAATATGTTATAGGTAAAGATGATGAGTGTGAATGGCATAGTACATATTACAGAGTTCCGAAAAGTGAATTTGAAAAAGAAGAATTATAGCTTATGAAAATAGAAAACATAAAGTTCAAGGCTAAACGTCTTGATAATGGAGAATGGGTTTATGGTAGTCTAATCAGAAGTACTGCTGGAGTAAAAGAAAGAGCCTACATAGTAGATAACTTTAGCAGTATGAGTGATTATAGTGTTGTTGGTATTGACCCTTCTACCGTCTGCCAGTTTACAGGGTTGAAAGATTGTGAAGGTAATGAGATATGGGAAGGCGATATAGTGGAACGTGAGATATATGACCTATATAAGGGTTTCACCAAGGTAAAAGCAGTAGTCAAATATATGGACGGAGAATTTGTTGCTATTACTGGTGGAGTACCTTATTCTTTATACTTTAAGTATATTAAGGTCGTTGGCAACAAATTCGATAAGAAGGAGTAAGATAAAGCTATGGTAGGTATAAGTAATCAGCACTGGAACGAAGATGGAAGCATTACTATTATATTGAATAGTATAGAAGAAGTCGAAGAGTTCGTTGAGTGTATGAATATATGGAATAATAGAATGTATGAAGAATAAGATTTTAAACTTAATCAAGTCAGCCGTTTGGTTTGTCTTGTGTTTGTTTGTAGGAACATTGATATTTGAGGGCATTCGCTCATTGGCTAATAGCAATAAACCTGCAAAGAAGGTGGGGATATCAATTCTCACTGAGAAAGGACATGATTATCTGGTAGTGGACACGAAACACGGAGTTTGTGTAATTCACGCTGCGAGTTGCCCTTGTAATAAAAAGAAATAGCGTATGAAGAAACAAATAGTCTTAGACGAACAAGATATTAAAGAGTTCCACGAGGATGCGGAGCATCTACGTTGGCTATATAACAGAATGGTGTGTGAGCATGGTGAAAGCGTTAACTTTGATTACATGCACCGCTTTGCCAAGATATTCAATAAATTAGAGCAATTATAGCGTATGAAGAAGGAAATTTTTGACTTCTCGGAGGCTCTGAGAAGAATGAAGGAGGGAAAGAAAGTGAGAAGGGTAATTTGGGAAGAATGTGGAGCTTATATCTATATTGTCTCTGAGACTATTATGGCTGTATGCAATGGGAAATTCTTTCCTTGTGTTTTCAAAGATTCTGAGGATTTTCTCGCAACAGACTGGGAGGAGGTGTAAGGATGAAGAAGAAAGTATTGACACTCACTGTCAGCAAGCAATGGTTCGACATGATTGTGGCTGGCGAGAAGACTGAGGAATATCGGGAGATAAAGCCATATTGGATTCAACGTTTGACTATAGGTTATTTTGAAGTAGCTATGAGTGTAACTTTAGACGACATACTTTATGTAAAAGCGTCTTATCGTCCTTTTACTCACGTCCTCTTTATCAACGGCTACCGCAAGGATAGTCCACGAATTGAGAAGGAGATTGAGAGCATCACCATCGGCAAGCCTAAGAAGGGCTTATGTCCCGACAAGTGGCTTGGTACAGAGTTTTTTGTCATTAAATTTAAGTAATATCCATTTATAAATGACTATCCACACAAGCATTATGACAAGAAGTTGTATGTGGTTGGAAATAAATTTAATAATAAGTAGCGTATGAAGAAACTATTATTAGCGTATGCGATATTACTTGCTGGTTGCGCTGGCAAGACAGAAGCTGAACATAAGCATATCGTAATTAGCAATGATTATCAGGACACCTGTATGATTGTTGCTAATGGCTATAGAACAATACCAATAGAATGCAAGAAAGGCTGGTCGAAAAGCAAGAGCCATGAAACAATTACCATATTCTTGTCCGACAAAGGTAACAGTCAAGTATGTAATGTTAATAAGATAATTTGCAAAATAGAATAATGAAAATAGAAATTACAAGAGTAACCGACTGGCAGCGTGTTGTAGATGCCGCTCGGTTCACACAAGGCAAGAAATCGTTAGGACGTGAGCCAAGCGATGAGTTCAAGAAACAGATGATTCTCAGCGAGCATTCACCGCTCAGAGAATTGGAGTTTGATATTAAAATGTATGGCATACCATACTGGGTGAGCAATCACTTTGTTCGCCACGTCCATGCTCAGCCATTCGTTTCCACATCACGACCAGATATTACTGGCTCCAAGGTATCTCGCCACGATATGCGTCAGGATGATTTGGTCAACTTGCAGCTATCTCTAAACGCTCAGGAGATTATCAATATCTCGAAGCTGAGACTCTGCAACAAGGCTTCCTACGAGACAAGAAAGATATGGATGCAAGTGATTGAAGAGTTGAGGAAAATCGAACCACGTCTTGCTGCTGCTTGTGTCCCACAATGTATCTATAGAGGATTCTGCCCTGAGCCAAAATCATGTGGAAAGACACAAACAAATGTTTTTCCTATTTATAGAGAAAACTACGAACATTTATTTTTAATCGGTGAACGTATAAAATTAGACTATGAAATATCCAAAATATAACGTCAACGAATTTATAGGAGGGCACTTCGAGTACACCACTCCCTGCCCTTTCGCCATACAAGGCAGATACACTCACGAAATCCTGATGGTAGGTAGTCTTGCTTGCCAGCGATGTGAATACTATCGAGGTGTCAACAAAGAAGATTGTATCGTATCTTGCGGAATAGTATAGTGCAGCCTATCTGCACTCATCATAATAATTAATCAGATTAACAATATGAATACAAAGAAAATCTCAATTATCCAGCGTATCAAGGAGAAATTCCTTGGCAAGCAGTTCTTTATTGCAGTTATCGCAAACAAGGGAACCAGTTCTTACTTCGTCAACTCTACCATCTATCGCTCAGAAAAGGAAGTGAAGGCTTACAAGAAGTACATCACCACCGATGAGAGAATGAAACAGAGCTTCGATTTCGTAGGCTACTACTCCTTCCGTTCCAAATTCGACTTCCGTATTCCTCTTAGCGGAAAGCCAGTATCACTTGAAGAAGCGAAGGAACTGGCAAATAAGTAGTATCGGAGATAAAGTTAATAGATAATACATATCTTATCAATTTACTTATTATTTTTGTGAAATGAAATTCAAATATTTAATAGATAAAGTCAATGGTTTCAGGCATCGCAACAATTTTGTGATACTGGACGGAAGAGCGAACTCTGTCACACTCTCCAAGGGTATCTACGACCATATCATGCAGAAGGAACGTACAGACCACTCCGTCTTCGTGTTCAGGTTATCAAACAGAAGAACATACGGATTCTGTATGCGTGAGGACTTTGAAGAACTTTGCAAGTCAAACACCGCCTTCACTCAGCTTCAATTCAATCAGGAGCATAAGAAGGTAGGATTCCGAAGTGACATTCCTTCCATCACCGCCATCCTTGATGATTACAATCTTCCGCTCAATAGAATGGTTCGCCTGACCTGCATTCCACGCAAGTCAGGCAAAGGCGAGCCATACTACGAAATCATGCGACCAAACTTAAATTCAAGCACATGGCAACAAGACAAGAAGTAATTTTCCAAGGACTCACCAACTCTCCATCCGACTATGATTGTCAGGATGGTGAGTTGGCAACCTGCCTCAACCTCATCAACGAGGATGGGGCACTACACCCTATCCACCAGCCAGTAGTAGCAGAGCCGAACATCACGCTTCCAAACGATTCCTGTTCCATCAGGTACGTACATAATGTGACACATGCAAACAAAAATCATTCACACTACATTGTGAATTGTACTAACAGTTCTCCTTATTCATGGTACTGGACAGAAAAGGGAGGAGACGGAACACCTCATGAGTTAAACCTCGGAAACTTCAAGGTTAACTCAGTTACTGCTATAGGAAATATTATCTGCTTTGTAGGAGACAAAAACATACTTTATGCTTTTTGGAATAAAGATTCTTACAATATTTTTAACAAGAACGCATTCAACTATACTTTTTCCGTAACAAACACGTCAGGAGTTGAAGTTGATGCCATAGCTCAACTTGGCGATGATTTTCAAGGTTGCTTTTGGACATCATCTTTTGGTTCGCAAGATTACGATAATTTGATTTTTGAAGGAACCAAACCAAATGGAACTAAAACAATTTGGAATGCCATTGACTCAATGATTAATAAGGCTATGAGTGAAAATGGAAATACTTACTTCAAATATTTAGTATTTGGAGTAGTTGCTTTGAGACTATACGATGGAACTTATAGTAACATTTCAAACTTGTTCGTTCTTTGTCCAAAGGATAATCTAAATAACAGCTTTTATTACAACGCAGACAAAGAGACAATAAAAAATACAGAATACTATAAATTTGTTCGTGCCAGCGGCTATATTCACAGACATCGGATAAATGTTCAACTCGACCTAACTGGTATAGAAGATTTTGTTCAAGGAGTAGATGTTTTCCTAACAAAAGGAACTGATTTTCTTTACTTAGATAAAGGGTATGACGCAACATCAACGGAAACGGTTAATAATTTAAAAAAAAGAAAAGGTACTATTACATTTGAACGTTTAAAAAAGTCTTCATTATACAGGGAATTTGATAACCTTACCTTTTATCATTCCATCTATATAACAAAAGAAGACCTTGAAAAAGACATTGATTTGTTGAATGTGCAGGGAACAGAAGAATCTTTGTCGCTTGCAGACATGGGGCGAACCTCTATTGGTAGTTCTTGTGCTATAGCATACAACAATAGACTTCACTTGGCTAACATACAAAACTACATCAACGACATATTTTCACCAAACCCAATATATAAATTTGAACTCAACTCATCAGACACTTCTTTCCCAGTTGAGAAAGTAAACACAATACTTGGAAATTATATGGACGTCCCATTGACAGACGAAGGTTGGTACGACTATGGAAAAATGAATTCTGATACGGCAGAGGTTATTGCTATCATTGATAACAAGTATTACTATAAAGCAACTGTGCAATACCCTTTAAATCCTATATTTGTAGTCCCATTTCAAGATGCAAAAAGTGCCAAATTATACATCAAACACAAAGGCAAACTCATGGACGAGATTGGATTTAGAAACATCAACCTTCACCAATCAGAAACATTTGGTATGTCGTATTATATATTTAATGCAGAGAATGGAATATTCTCTTTTATGCAAGAATTTGAACTCTCTAAGAAAGGAAATGTGTTAACAAGAAGGCGAAGCGACACCTTTACTTCAACATCAAGCGAATTTTACGATGAAGCTTCCCAAAAATGCGATTCCGATGGAGCGAAAATAGAACAACTTGCTTCCTTAATCAAAGTCAGCGAATCGGAAAATCCTTTAGTCTTCCCTGCAAAGAATAGCGTACAAGTAGGTTCATCCGTTATCTCAGCACTGGCAGCTAACACCCGACCAATCAGCGAAGGTCAGTTTGGTGAAGCTCCACTCTACGCTTTTACAGATGAAGGAGTATGGGTGTTAATGCTGGGTGAAGAAGGAACCTATGTGGCTCGCCAACCAGCCAACCGAGAAATCTGTTCCGATCCTAACGGAATCTTGCAGATAGATGATGCAGTACTCTATCCAACCAATCGAGGTATCATGATGCAGCAAGGAAGAAATTCTATCTGTATTACAGACCAACTTGATGGTTGCCCATTCAACTTCATGGATATGAAATATGCTAATCAGATTATAGCCACCAACGAAACAGAGTCAGAAGAAATAAGTTATATCCGTTTCAGGGACTATCTCAAATCGACTGATATGATTTACGACTACTACGATAATCGTATCATTGTCTTTAACCCGAACCAAGCATACGCTTACGTTTATTCGTTGAAGAGTAAGATGTGGGGAACGATGAAGAATGTGTTCAACAAGCGAGTTAACATATACCCTGAGTCATACGCTACCAATAAGGAGGGCAAGATTCTGAATGTATATGTAGAAGAACCATCTTCCAATACTCCTTATTTCCTTTGCAGCAGACCTCTTACTATAAGCGACAAAGAGGTTTACAAGACTATATTTACTTGCATAGCAAGAGGATATTTTCAAAAGGGAACAAACGGAAAGTGTGCTATTGTTTTATACGGAAGTAACAACCTCTTCGACTGGTATCTCATTAAGACATCAATCAACGAGTATCTCAGAGGAATGGCTGGTTCTCCATACAAATATTTCAGGGTTGCACTCATTGGAAATCTTGCCGCAAACGAATCTATAAGCGGTCTATCTGCTGAGTTCCAAGAGAGATTACAGAACAAACTTAGATAATAATTTTCTTTTTCATTATAAAAACTTAAAGGGTAGCAGTCCGTGATGGATAGCTACCCTTTATTTTAAAATGGATGCAAAGCAATTCTTGCCCTACCAGCCGACCGATTGCTTGCTTCCTTAATCTTCTGCTTCTTATCCTCAGCGAGTGCCCAGAACCTATCAGCACCATCAGGATAAACAATCATCAGCCACTCATATAAGCATTGGTTCACAATGTAATCATGAATATATACCGTCATGGTATGCACACTTGTCTTCGAGAAACCTTGTGGCATCCTCATCGCCAAGTAATAGGCTTCCTCTTCATTAGTAGGCGAACCAATACAATCTTCCCACTCGTTAGAGTCAAAGCCGCCACCGAGCATTTCCACCTTGGTGAAACGGAAAAGCATTTCTCTGCAATCCTCTACTGCTGAGTCAAGAATCCTTGACAACTTATCTCGGTTTCCTTCCTCTGATACGTCAAACACATTCTTTAGTTGTTTGGCATCTACATCTTTCTGCTTGGAATAAGAGTCAGCAAAAGAAAAAGCAGTATTCTTGATGTCATATATCAACTCATTCTTTTCCAACTCTATCATCACTTTATATTCTTTATTACAATACCTCATATCCTATCCTCCTATCTTGTTGGTCTTTTACGTGTATAAATGATTGCGTCAATCTTTAACAGCAAAACGTTTGCCTTGGAGAGATAATCTTCTACCTTATCCTTATAGACTACTGAGCACCATTCTGCTACTATTTTGTTGACTAAATAACTAAAAACCGTTGATTTTAAGGTCTTAAATAAACTCTCATTAAAAAGACTGCTTACTCTCAGACCAAAGACCTCGTTGCTGTCTGATTCACACTTCTGCCATCCAAGAATACTATCCAAGGCTACGGAAACATCGTCAATGGAATCTTTCCAAAAGCCTTCCAGCATTTCTCTATCAGCTTCCGTCACAAACACTTGGTCATACAGACTTTTTCCGTTTTCATCCAAGTTCTTTCCTCCTATGTAGGCAGTAGTCTTCGCTACCTCTTCATAGATGTCACTTTTTGTGATTGTCAATGTGAAATTTGCCATTCTTTATCTTTTTATAGAGTTTATAACCTAAAACGACTAACAAGACACAGAGTGCTCCAAATGACCAGATAGCGTATTTCAACTGAAACTGCTCCCACTTGGATAACTCCTTCTCTACAGGATAGGGCACTGGGATGGAATCTCTTTTCAGGAAGGAATCTACCTTAACCTTATACACATTCTTGAAGATAGTTTTCTCATGCCATCTGTCAAGGTAACAGGTATCTCCTTTTTGTCTGAGATATATAGAATCACGCACAAAAACGCTATCGTAAGTATGCAGCGTATCGTGTTTTATCGCATTCTGATATACAATTTTTTCCATCGGAATGTACTTCGTTTTGCATCCCGATAGAAGAAATGTCACAAGCAAGATACCAATCACGTAGAGTGCTACTTGCCAAAAATAAGTATCATACCACTTTGTCTTCATAGGCTAAACATTGAAAACCTTCTTTGCTCTTGTCAGGAACTTTCGCCTTGATTCCAAGCCGTTAGTTCCACCATTGATGGTCTTAGTAATAGCCAGGAAGCAATCACTATCAGCCAGTTGGTTCAGGTCGTGCTTCCACCACCACCACATCGCACTCTTGGTTGCACCCAAAGGCTTCTCCAGTAATTCAGGATGCTCCATGATGTCACCAGTACAGTGCTTGCTATTCTGATAAGCCTGATAGTTCGCCCTGCCTGTAATCTGTATCAATCCCCTACCACGATACTTATACCCGTCACCATCTTTCAGGTTTCCGAGCATATTCTTCAACCTACCAACATCATACTTGCGGAAGTAGTTCTTGTTGCCGAGTTCCTTGGTATATCTCAGTTCGCCACTCTCATGAGCAATCTGAGCCAAGAAGTGAGCCATACGTATAGGAGTATCAATATGATACACCTCTGCATAACCATTAATGTAAGGCAGAAAATCATCCACCTTATCCTTGGCATTCGGCATAATAGCCAAAATCTGTTCTCTTGTTACCTTCATTACTTACCCTCCTTTACTTGTTTCATCATACTCGCAAGTTCGTCTTTAACTCTGGCTTCAAAGTTGCCCAACTTGGTTTTGAAATAAACGTTTACTCCGAAGATTGCACCAGAGTAAACCAAAGTCTGGCTGACGTACCAGAGTACACCATCCGACACTACATAATTGTTGAGAAAGAATGATAGGAATGTGAGGACAACACCGCTCAAAAGCATTCCTATAGCTGCACTATATTGCAATCCTTCACGTACATTTGGAGACATAACTTATCTTTTTTAAAATATTAATAATACGCAAAGATAAGCTATGCCTTTCAATTCATCATCTTATCCGTTAATGTTATGCCATATCTTGCTCGTTGGATGCAAACAGTCTGGGTCTTGAAGATATTCTATCGCCATCAACACTACCATTTCCTTCAACTCCTCTGCATCCCCACTATATCGCTCCAGCAGAACATGATGGTCGCTCCTCAGTAAATTCATAGTTACCGCCAAATCATAGATGGTATAGTCTGATATATCATCCTTATGTTTGTCGAAAATCTCCTTTATCTCTTCATCCGTGAAGAAAGGAGCCATGTGCTTGGTTCCATCAGCATCTTCATACCACATCTTACTGATAGCATCATCAGCAAAGTACTTGTCAAAATGTTCTTCACTCAAAACACCATGCACCATCGCACAAAGATGATGCACCTCTACATCGCTCAATTTGCATGAGAGATACTTACCAATAGCTTTAGCTATATTCAACATCTGTTCAGGAGTCATATCCTGCTGATACTTTTCAACAAACTCTATGAAATTCATATCTATAAAATTTAAAAGTTTATGATGCTGCAAAGATAAGAATATCTTCAACGCAGCACCATAAACTCGCAAATATTCCTGTAGCTATCTGAGTATCAGACAAATACAGTTACGATAAAAACACCTCCTTTCTTTATTCGTCCTTATATTTGGCTCGTTTCTCTTTGCCCCTCGCCCAGATGTCGTTTTTCTTGCGTTTCGACACCCTGCCGAGTACATCATTCTCGTAAAGTTCGGGTCTATCTTCCCTACCTTTAGTCTCCGTAGCTATACCATTATTGGGATTGCTACCTTGGCTGGTATCGGGTTTTCCGTTGCCATACCATTCCTTGTCGCTTGGTTTATCTGCAATCATACTATTATCTATTAAATTAATAACTAAATTAAGCAGCAAGCGGTGGGGTCTGTCCGTCAGGACTTACCCCCTGACCACTCATCATCTGCTGCAACATCGCCTGAGCCTTTGGATTGCTCTGTGATGCCTGAGCCACTTGTGCTTGCAACTGAGGAGAGAATCCTTGTGGAGTCTCACCATTCTGAATGGCTTGCTGGTTGGATGCAACCGATTGCAGCAACTCCTCTCCAAATGGGAAATCTCCTACTTGCAGCAACTGCTCCAGCGTGATAGCCTGATTCTGCCACAAGGTCATAAGGAACTCATTTGCCATCTGTCGATAAACAGGAGTAGCCGTACTTTCCGTGATATTGATGTCAAACTCAACGTCTCGTATCTTCTTAGGGTCATAGTGCACAATCTGTCCTGCCCTACCAACAATATTGAAGTTACGAGCCACGTCATAGTACTGCTGCATATTTTTCACGGTCTTGTAAGCACCATCAATGATAAACTGGCTGAAAGTCTCCAAAATATCAAGCAGCGACATGGTAGCATTCTGTGTCTGCTGGGCATAAAGCGAACCGCTCGTACCTGATACTCCTGGTTTACCTTGCAGCGCACCATTCACTCCCGATATATCCTCAAAGAACTTCAACTGATAGCTGAGTAAGTCACCGATACCGATATTTGTAGAGTTGTTCGCCACTTGCTGAGGAAGTTGACCACTCTTACTTGGTTTGAACCTTACAATTCCATTGAATCTACTCCACTCATCACTAATATCATCCCAAGTCATATCATCAGGCAGACAATCATCAGGACAGAGCAGCACACCCTTGGCACTCGCCCTCATGATGAAGTCATACATCGTGATAAGTCGGTTCACGTATCTCTGCTGGTCAATCACATCTTCCACGAAGCTGTGAATCTCGCCATCAATAAACGGATAGAATTTGAAAACGTATGGATGCTCACCATGAGCATAAGGAGTCTCTCCTTCTCTCAGAATATCACCGAAAGGAGAAAGATAATAGAAATGCCAGTAATCGTCCATAAACCACTCTGCATCAATCAGAGGAATATCCTCCTCCTGCATACCAGCAGCCAGTCCTCTCTGTCTTCTGTCCGCATTCTCGGCATCTACAATATCTGCCTTATCTTCAATGTCTATCTTGAAATCATCGCCATTGTTGTAGTCGTGGCATCGGTATCTCGGTTTACTCTCCTTGCGCCAAACCTCAATCACTCGGCAGAGCGAAGGGTTGGCAGGATTCATGAAGTCGATGGTCTTAGGGTCGAACTCACCGAATCGCTGAGTGCAGTCTGCAATCACGAAATCTCGGTTAGCCGCCAACCGGTATATCTCCTTCAACTTACGAGCCTCATCAGGAGACTTGGCAAACTCTCTCAGTACATTGCCGATGGTAATGTCATGCACCTCACCCAAACAACTCACGTCCCAACCACGGAAATCCCTCATATTGTTGTCTATGAAGAAATTGTTCGGGTTCACGTAATCCGTCCAGCAATCCAACCTACCTCTTCGCCATCCATATTTTTTCTTATAGATAGCAGCACCGCTTATCAGGAACTCTTCCATAGTTCGGGCATCCAGTTCCGTCTCTCGGTTCAGTTGTCGGTTACATTGCAGCACCACGCTCATGGTCTCGCCATATCGTTTCTCATCCTTATCTCTTGCATTGCACGTAGGTTCCTTGCTCTGTGAGCGATATACTCCAAGTACGTTTTTCACCAATCTACGGATAAGGTTATTCTTTAATGGCTCGCTACCCTGCTCACGGATATAATCTTCCTCCTTGATACGTTTTTTGAAGCCACACTTGCTTTTGAAATCAATGGTATCTCCCCACTGGTCTCCATAGCAGTATCGCTTGTTTCTCAGTCTTCGCTTACGGAAGTTATCCATATTGTTGTAGTATCTCTGAGCCTCCAGCAAGATAGAGAAAGCACGCTCGTATGGCTTGTCAAATCGGTTCTTGGATGCCTTCACGCTATCAAGTTCTTCCTTATCAAGCACCCTGCTCAACGATAGCAGTTTTGTTTCTTCTTTCTTCTTTGCCATAGTTTATGATGTTTCTGTAGGTTCAACAATATGCGCCAGTTTTCGAGCCACTCCAAGCAATCCGCTTGCGGTATCGGTATCACCAAGACTGATGCAAGTGAGATAGCCAGCCATATATACGATGGAGTCCTTCAATGTTTCAGGCAAATCAATATTACCTTCACTTATAAAAGGCATACCCACATAGGTAAGCGATACGGTAGCCGTATTACTCTTGCTTGTGAAAAGTTCCAAGTACCGATTACCGCTATTATGAATGAGCGCAGCGATAGGTCGTTCAGAATTTCCCCTTACTCCGAATCGGCTACACTGAATCTTGTAGGCATCATCCTCTTCTGTGATTATCTCAGCCGAGCGATTCCAGTCACTCGCCTTCACGTTAAGGAGTCTAATCATGTCGGAAGGCAGATAGACGGTTCCCACATAAGCACCATTTGTTTCAGCCCAAGCAGTATTCAATCCATCGAAAGTCTTACCATCCAGCATACTGGCAGGAGCATCCTTCAATATGATTCTTGCTGCATCTACTATCTTACTCTGAATCAACTCGCCTTGCGACAAGGTATCAGAATCGGTAGGAGTCAGCAAGCCAGCAGACTCTTGGTTTCTGTCCAAGAGTACCTTCACTTCTTTCACCAGTTCAGATACAGCATACGTACTCATTACTCTAAGCCTTCTAATTCAACACCCTTTTCATTAGCAATAGCCAAAATGTCTTCCTTGGTCTTCATCTTGGAACGGCTCACACCATAGGTCTCAGCCAGATAGTCCTTGGCATCCTCAACGTCTGTCACTACGTGTGTCTTCTTCTCGTCAGCCACTTTCTTCTTTGCCTTGGCAGCAGCCTTCTTCTTTGCCTCAGCAGCTTCCTTCTTCTCGTCAATAGACTCAGCCAAGAAGAACTTGTCGTTGAACCAATAATGAGACTCGATAGCTTTCTGTACCTTTGGATCTCTTGTCATATAGATACTACTACCCATCGTTTTACCCTCAAAGACAATGCGCATTCTCTCATCACCTACCATGACACTAAATGCTAAATCTGTACCAGCTTGATATTTATTAAACATGACTATACCTTATTATATATGTGTTACTAAAAAAAGGGATGGGGCAAGTGCCCACACCCCTCACTATTTAATGAATAAATTTGCAATACTACTTGTTTTTAGGCAGCAGCCTTGTTTTCTCCAGTCTCAGATGTACCCTCTGTAGCAGGAACCGCAGCAAGGCGCATACGAGCGTGTGCCTTAGGGTACTTCAAGTACAGACAAGCAACCTCCTGAATAACTACCGCATCGGTGTTGCGAATACCAGCCTTCTTCAAGTCGAGCACGTTACGAGTCCAAGACAAGTGTACTCGCTTAACCAAGAACTCAGGGTCAAGAGCAAAGCCACAGTCGCTCATACCGAAGATGTCAAACAACTCAGAGTGAATCATCAGAACCTCACCAAAGTCGGTCTCCCAACTCTTGAACTTCAAGTTCCAAACCTCTACGGTGTCCTTCAAGCGGAACTTGTCAGAATCAATCTTGCTGAATGCACTCACGAAGTCAGAACCAGCGATAATCACCTTGCGCTTGTTGCCGATGCCAGTGCCAACAAACAAGTCCTTGGAAATGTCAACCAACTCCAAATCTGTGATAACTCGCTCATTCTTGTTGTAACCCTTCTTCATATCATCAGTAGTTGCAACATGACCAACTTCAATATCCTTACCAGCCATCCACCAGATACCCTTAGTGAACCACTGGGCAGAGTTGTTCTTGGTAGTATGCTTAATACAAGCCATATCACCGAAGAGGTAAGTGCCCTCCATTGCAAGGCGCATATCGTAAATGCTATCCTCTTCTATGTCTGAGAAGTCCCAATCTACTCGCTTAGCAGCAATCTTGTTGAAGGTACTCTCCTCAATCTGAATCATAAAGTTCTGACAGAACTGAGTCTCAGAATCAGGAAGGTTGTTGAAACGACCAGTCTGAACATCCAACTCGCCGCAACTCTTCGCCATACGGATAAGCACCTGACCCTTCTTCAAGGCTGGAATGCCGATAGCCTGCTTGTTAACCAATTCACCATTTACTGCAAACACAATAGGATAACCCTCATTATCCTTGCCGCAAACACAAAGTTCCAAATCAGGAGTAGGAGCATCTTTAATAGTTGAATAAGCAACACCCTTATAGTTGGTAATTGCCTTCACATCTACCACTCGGATAGTATCATCCAGTGTGAACATTTCAGGGTCTTCCACCTTCAACACCATAGATGTACCAGTACTCTTCACGGTGTCCTCCTTGACAGTTGTCTTGATAGGACGAGTGCCGATACTCCAGTATTCTACCACAAACGAACTTGCAGACTTGGTTGTCGCATAGCGTGAAATCTGGTCAACAGGAGTAGCCATCGGACGAATCTTGGTAATCTTGTCGTTGATGTCGTTCTCATAGAACTCCGTACCTTTCTCGTTATAAGCTTCACGACCCTTGGTTTCGGTAGCGATACCATCATCCTGACGAGCCGCACCACCATTGCCAGCTTCATCGGCAGCAGTAGCACCGCCAGCCTCAGCCGCATGACCACTCTCGGTAGTACCGCCATCAGGCAGAGCCGCCTCAGCCATGACTACATTACCATTCACTCCAAAAATAACCGCCATAACCATCAGAAAAATGGAAAGCAGCCGATTAAATGTACTTTTCTTCATTGTTATTCTGAATATTAATTAAACATTATAATTTATCTTTTTACCTTATCGAATTATCGAATACGTGTTCTCTTCTCGTTTCCACGTTCCCAAATGTTACCCCTACGTGAAGCCCTGCCAAGCGCACCAAAGTCAGGCTGGTTATCCGTCGGCTTAGTATCTGCATTGGCTGAATCAAGGTCGGCAGTACCATCGCCCTTCTTTCTCAGTTCAAGATTCTTGACGTGCTTGCTGTTCTTGCCACGAACCTCACCCTCATGGGCAGCATCAGCCACATCGGTATCATGATTCTTTGCCTTGATGAACGCAGTAATCATTTCCTCAGTAAACTTTCCCGTCACCACATTGCGCATAGTCTGAAAACATTGGTCGATAGCATTGTTCACCGCTTCCTCGCCATACTTCTCTTCCAATTTGTCGAAGACTTCATAGCTGGAAGGCATATTCTTGTCATACTCCTCCTGCAACTTCTTGCCGTTGGCAGCATTCTGCAAGAACTCAGACTGAGCCGATGCAATCTCGTCCGCATTGTCAGGGTCTGAATAGTAGTCAATAGCATCCTCGCCATGCGTGCGAATCAACTCAGCGTAAGGACTCTTGCCAGCCTTCATCGCTTGAAGGAAGGTAGCCGCCTCAGGGTCACTACCCAGCCAATCGCCCATCGCCTTCTCGTTATCCTTGTAACCCTGCAAAGCCTTCTGGTCGGCATCATAATCATCGTTGATTGCGCCATACATAGCTTCATCATCCGCATACTCCGTATCAGGATGGCGGGTCTTCAAACGCTCCAAAGCCAAGTCTCTCTTGGTCTTGGTGTCTTGCTGTTTTGCAGCACCAGCATTCTGCTCTGTATTTGTATTTTCGTCCATATATATATGTATAAATTTATAAATCAATGCCCAAAAGTAACGCTTTTCAACTTATTATTAATCTTATCCGTTAACTATACTTAATCATATCCGATTAATTTGGTTATTTCAATACATTTTTGTATCTTTGCCTCATAAGATGAAACATAAAGGCTCACGATGTGACTTTACAAAGGAACGTGACGCTGACATATTGAGGGCTTACAAAAAGATTATATCAGTAAGAGACAATATAGGCATCTTGGAGATTGAGCGAAGACTTTTGCAATCTCCAAGCAAACGTTTTTGGGTTTCCTCTGACCGAGCATACAATGTCATTCTCAATATGCTCAATGGTAAATCCATCAGCAGCATGAATCCACAGAAAAGAGCAATGTTTCAGGAGATTTTCCGAAGATACAAGATTTATTCCAAGGAGCATCCTTCTCTCACCAAGATGGATGCCATTTGGCATGTGTGCAATCAGGAAGCACCGAGTTTCTATCTCACTCCAAAATCCATGCACGTCATACTTCATCGGGTGAGGAAGGAGGAGAAGAAAAGATGCTACGAACTTCGTCAGAAAAGATTGCGCTTTATGCAGGGTACATTATAATAATATGTATCACGCTCATAGGATATGATGGCATGGGTCTCTTTGAAGGTTGCTCTATTCAGAACCGACTAAGCTACCCATTCTTTCATCAGAACATCTTTCATGTAGCCATCAACCTCTATGTGTTTCACCAATGTTACCGAGCAATTCCTTGCAGTATCGGTCACATGGTAGCATTCTATCTCATAGCCGTAAGCTATCCTTTTGCATCATCCGTACCAATCATCGGTCTCAGCGGATTTATCTATGCTTACATGGGCTTTATTGCTCCCTATGTAGAGAATAAGGTAAGATACAATCTCACCATTCTCCTATATATCTGTGTTGGAATCTTCTTCCCTTGCATGGCAGTTGGAGTCCACATCTATTGCTATGTACTTGGTCTGTTGTGGGGATATTTAAACGCACCACTATGCCAAGACAAGTAACCGCAAAACTGACAGATGCACTCGACAAACACGTATTGGGCATCCTGCAAGAGAACGAGAAACGAATAAAGAAAATCAACACACCATTCAATCCCATCAAGGGTGAAGGGTGTGGAGATAAGCGATTCCAACTTTTTCTTCCTGACTTCCCGATTCAAAGCCAGCAGCTTCCAGTTTCGATGAAGAAGATTCCGCTCGTTAAGATGCTCATCGAGTTCGGTAGCTGCAAGGCGGTAATTGAGGAACTACACAAGGATATAGACGAGCCATACAACATAGAGGAAGAAATGGAGCAACTGGTAGAGCAGTTTACTCGCATCAGAATGAAACATGACCCATTCTTCTTCTTTGCCACGTTTATCTATATCAAACCAAAAGGTGGAGGCCTTCCCTTCCGTTTTGTACTGAGAAGACCGCAGCGAAGACTGCTCAGGTGGCTGGAGGAACGAAGGAAAAAAAATCGCCCTATCCGTCTTATCCTGCTAAAAGCAAGACAATGGGGAGGTTCAACGGTTATTCAGATGTACTTCCTCTGGCTGCAACTCATGTGGCAGAAGGGTCTCAACTCGCTCATCATTGCTCAAGTAAAAGACACAGCAGAGACCATCCGAGGAATGTTCGATGAAGCGTTGAAAGAATTTCCAACCAAGTTCCTGCACGAAATGGGAGAAGTATATTCTGAGAGCGAGCCTAAGTTTGTGGGAGTGGGAACATCAGGAAACGTGAAGAAAGTTCCTCAGAGATTCTGCAAGATTAAGGTTGGATCTATGCAGAAACCTACTTCTGCCAATGGAGAAGATTACAACCTCATCCACTGCTCTGAGGTGGGATTGTGGGAGAAGACAGAAGGTAAGTCTCCTGAGGAGGTTATCCAGAATGCAACCAATGGTGTACTCTACCGACCATACACAATGATTGTGTACGAATCAACCGCCAATGGTACAGGAAACTTCTTCCATCAGGAGTGGCTTGCAGCAGAGAAAGGTGAATCTGTATTTGAGCCGTTCTTCGTCCCTTGGTTTGAGATTTACGACCTCTACCATCTTGACTTCGAGAGCAAGAACCAGAAAGAGGAGTTCGCCAAATGGTTATACGAAAACAGAAACAACACCAACACGATGTCGAATCGTGAGGAGCCAGTAACTTATCTTTGGAAGTTGTGGCAGATGGGAGCACCACTGGAAGCACTCAACTGGTATATCGTGGAACGAAAGAAGTTCACTGACCACGGAGATATGGCAAGCGGATTCCCTTCTGACCCAGTAGAGGCATTCAAGCACTCAGGAGCCAAGGTATTTGCAGAAGAGAAGGTTGACCAGTTCACGAAAGGTTGTCGAGCGCCAAAGTTCATCGGTGATGTTTATGGTGATGGTTACAAGGGCAAGAAGTGCCTACAGAATGTGCGGTTCTCGGAAGACAAGACTGGACAGTTGTGGATATGGAGTAAGCCTGAATATTTTGACGATTGCAAGGTAACCAACCGCTATCTGGTTGTTGTGGATATTGGTGGTAGAGGTAGTAAGGCAGACTGGTCTGTTATCTGTGTCTTCGACCGCTATTGGATGATGGAAGGCGGCAAACCATACGTGGTAGCCCAATGGTACGGACACATAGATATGGACCTGCTGGCATGGAAGGCTGCTCAGATAGCCAAGTACTACGACAATGCCCTGTTGGTGATTGAATCCAACACCTTGGAGACAAAAGACAAGGAGCATATCTTGGAAGGTGGCGACCAGTCTGAGTTCATCCTGAATCAAATCAAGGATGTGTACGATAATCTCTATGCACGCAAACAGAGCGAAGCTGACATCAAGGAAGGTCTTCCACGCAAGTACGGATTCCATACCAATGTAGCTACCAAGCCGATGGTTATCTCAGTACTGGTTCAGGTAGTCAGAGAGCATCTATACGTTGAACGTGACCAGCGATGCCTGAATGAGTTCCTCACCTACGAGCGTAAGAAGAACGGAGCATACGGAGCCATTGATGGTAAGCACGATGATTTGCTCATGACCAGAGCCATCGGACTCCACATCTGTTTCAATGAAATGGAAATGCCTAAGATGATTTATTATCAGACAAGAGTAATGACAAGAAAGGTTTCTGTTTCGGCAGCAACCATCATATAGTTCAAACTAAATAATTACGATTATGAAAGTAACAAAGATTATCAAACGTATCAAGTGCGAAATCATGTACCGCCAAGCTACGGCTAAGGCAGACTACGCATCCAAGAAGAACAATGGAGAAATCTTCTATGTTCTTCCTACACAGAAGGGCAACCTGATGATTATGAACCGCCCACTATTCGAGACGTTCAAGAGAACAAAACTGGTTGACAACGACATGAAGGTTAGAGACCTGTTCAGGGATTGTGTCTATCATACCAACTGCAAGAGCAAGAAGGGTAAGGCGAGCCGCAAGCGTAAGTTCCTCAGATGGAAAGGCTTAATTTAGAAGTTAACGAATAAGAGATAGGTAGAGAAATTTCTGCCTATCTTTGTCTATTATTAATAATATATACGTATATGGATATTTATAAGATTGTTAAAGGCAACAGTTTCGACCTTTTCATCAAGCTTCAGAAAGCCTACATCAGCAAGGATAAGCAGATGTTGAAAGATATTGACGTTGCTGCCATCAGTAATTTAGAAGTACACCTTACTGATGCCTTTGGAGAATGTGTAGCAAAAATGCCTTTGAGTGGAACAAATAATAGTGAAGTAGAGCCGAGTGACATTTGTGTCAAGTTTCCACCATTTCTAGATGAAGGACTATATGGCATTACCATTCGTGGCAAGTACAACGGAAACGACATCTGTAGCATTGAGCACCGCCTTTTCCGTATCGTTGAGCGAAATGGCAAGTCTCATATTCCTCTCGGCATCGTAGAGGGTGAAATGGGAGGTATGTACAATACGAAGTACTGGATAGAACTGAACACAAAAGAAGATGTCATTTTCTCTTACTATGGTGCTTTATCTACCACAGACCCTAACAAGGTTAATGTCGAAGACTTACAAAAATTCTCTGGTGTTCTCTCAAGACAGACAATAACCATCAGTACAACCGAAAATGATGACATCATCTGGGTAGTATCATCTGTTCCTCTCACATTCCTTCAAGGTGGTTTGCCATTGGAAATGCAGCAGAGTAAGATAGGAGAACTATACTATTATCATTCCGAAGAATTGATTTCAGGCGATTCCACAATAACGATTATATAACATAAAATAATATAAATATGTCAGAACAAAGATATAACGGAACAATCGTTTCAGGTCGAAAAGATGGTAAGTTGGCTAATTCCGACAACATCTTCGACAAGGACAGAAGAAAGATGCAGTCAGACATCAATAAAGAAATGAAGACTCGCACCGACAAGTCCTTTGATTCCTTAAAACAAACCAAGCAAAGTGCAGAGGATGGTGGCGAGAATGTTATCACTCTAACACGTCATGATGGCACGTCCGAGCAAGTTAAGTTCTACAATGGTAGTAAAGGTAGCAAAGGTGATAAAGGTGAAGTTGGTATGCAGGGAAACAGCGGTGTAGCCGATGCGAGCAACAAGACCCTAGTCAATGATGCTATTACTGGTGGCGAAACCGACTTTCTCTCAGCCGAAGTAGGCAAGTTAGGCATCCTAACCTACGACTGCTCAAAAGGAGGTTCTGTAACTCACGCTACGCTACAAGATGCCATCAACTCTGTTCCTACCACCTTTCAGAAGGTAGGCCTCACTATCACCTACAAATCAGGTAATACCATCTACCGCTATACTTTAAATGCAAATGTATGGTCTTCAGACCCAGCAAACTGGTTTTCTGTAGAAGACAAACTCAATGACTTATCAAGCAATATCGGCAAGAAGGCAGACAAGGAGATTGTTAACACTGCACTTGACAAGAAGGCAGACAAGGAGATTGTTAACACTGCACTTGACAAGAAGGCTGATGCCGAGCAAGTAAACAACTCTCTCTATGATTTGGAGAAGAAAATAGGCGATAGATTTGTTGTAGAAGGTGATGTGACCAATCTCCCAGATGAGGAAGACCTGACTTCTGCAAAAGAGTCTGAGCGCAATGTCCTTAAATTTGCTGATAAAAGATATGCACCAGAAAATTTCAGCGGTAAAGGCTACAAGCGTCTTCGCAAGAACATTCAAAAAACAAATCTTGCAGTAACAAAGATTACTGTAAACTCAGCTCCTACCAAGGATGGTGAAATTTCAGTAACAATTAATAATATTAATACTAATATTTCTCTTGTTAAAAATACTCATAACACTCCTGCTTTAGTAGCTAAGGCTATTAGTGATACTTTAATATCTGCTCATACAGATTATGATATAGAAGTAACTAATAATATTATCACATTAACACGCAAGTATGGTGGCGAAGTGGCTTCTTCTACTTTTAATGTTGCTGATACTGGAGTTACCATTACTATAGAAGATTCAGTCAAATCAGTTAATCGCAATATTCTTACTGCTGATATGATTAGTAATCCTAATACTATTTATGAGATTAGATATGATTTTGATTTTGAAAATGAATCTATTATACTTCCTAAAGATTCAATTTTGTGTTTTAAAGGGGGTTCTTTTAGTAATGCAACATTAGAAGGAGATAATACTACAATACAAGCACAAAATTATGAGATTTTTAAAAATGTACAAATACGTGGAACTTGGGACACATCTGATTTCTATGTCGAATGGTTTGGAGCAAAAGGTGATGGTGTAAGTGATGATACTACTTCTATTCAAAAAGCATTAGATGTTGTATTAAGTGTCACACTGCCTTTTCACATAACTGTACATCTATCTAAAACTTATAGAATAACAGATACACTTAATATACACGCCGAAACAACATTAAAGGGCAATTTTATTGGGTCTTATATGAATTATGCTAAAACTCAGTATAAATGTATTGTTGCAGATTTTAGCGATACTAAAAAATGGATTGTTCAAAGCTCAAATTTAAAAAATAGTGCATATAATGCTAATTTAGGAAAAATTCCTGTAGATTCAGGCACTATAAAATATCAAGAGGCTATTAGAATAGAAGATATAAAAATAGAAAGCAGTAATACTAACAATCCGGCATTTGGAGGAATAAGAATAATAGCATCAAGCAATTCTAGTATTAAAAACTGTTCTGTTTTTCACACTCTGTATGGCATATATAGAATGGCAACGTGGTATTCTTCTGATTCAGATAACTACGTTACATCTTTAATATGTCCATTAGTAATGGGTAATGATATGAATGCCTTTTCTGTAATAAACGGATATTATACGTGTTCCAATAAAGTATTAGACGACATGTATAATGAAGAAAATATGCTTATTTGTGATAAAACCTTTAAATATAAAAAGTGTATATTTGCAATTTATGCTAGAGGAATTTTTCAAAATGTTATTACAGAACACGCTAATATAGCTAGAGTATATCGGCAATGTACAATAACAGATATATCTGGATGGATAGAAGCTGTTACACAAGCTTATGAAATGTATGCAACGAGTGCAATTCTTATAAATGTATACTCAGAAGTACAAAAGTATATAAACATGCATGATTCCAACTATGTAAGAACAATAGGTCAGTCAGTTAGTAGTTTACTTGGCTCTATAAATGCTGACGCTTATTCTTATAATAATAAACTTATATACACTCCACGATTATCATCAGCACCAAGAGGAAGTGGTTCAAGATATAATGATTTAAGTGAGGTAGAATTATATGAAACGGCAACTAGAAAACACTATTGGTGGACTGGAGAATATTGGGGAGATTCTAATGGAAATGGCATACAAACAAAATATGATGGTTCTTTTAATGATATTCCTTATGACCATAAAACAAAAAATGGTAGTGTTTATATAAACACAGATAATAATACAAATATACCTATTTTTCAATTTAAACAAGGTAATCTTCCTTATCTAACTATATCTCCTACTAATTGGGGAAAAAATCCTTTTACTGAAGATATAAATATAAACATTACGTTATTTGGAGAACAGATAGTTACAAATAAAAAATTATCATATAGTAAAGATTACACAGTTTCTGACTATTTTGAACAAGTAATGAGTATGATTCATATAGCTAGAAAATTTGTATCTGGAAATAGAATTATCATACATGCTAGATGGAAAGAAGGAGATAAAGTTGATTATGTAAAAGATATAGACTTTAAAATTACAAATGCAAAAACTGGTGAAAATATACACGCTTTGTTTATTTCATGGTATTATTTTAAACCTGTCAAACCAAATTTTGTAGATGCTTTAGGTTTTAATGCAAATCTTGCACATAGAGGAACTACAGAACAGCGACCAAAGCCTAATGCGTCAGATGAGGGTTTTGAGTTCTATGACAGCACGCTGAAGAAAAAAATTCTGTGGAATGGTACTAAATGGGTAAATATTGATGGCACAGAACTCTAAGTCGCTGACTTTTTAATAGACAAAGAGACGAGATAGGTTGACTCTTATCTCGTCTCTTTATATAAGGTATTACTTGGAGTATATACCATATCCACCAACACCATCATCAGTATATAACTTGTAGAACTTGCTAGGTGTGCCTATCTTGAAGCGTTTGCCCTTCTCAGAAGACTTGATACCATAGCATTCAGTCTTATCCTTATAGTTCTCTGTCGCTGCTTTTTGAGAATAGTTAGTGATGCCGCTTATCCAAAAGTCATTGTCTATATGCTTGTCGGCAACCTCATTCTTGGTGAATCCGTAAGCAATACGATTCTTGAAACTCATCGGGGTAGAAGATTGAGTATATGTTTCTACCTGATAAGTTGTGTTAGGATAGTCCTTTGATTTATCACAAGTTCTTTTTAACTCTGGGTTAACCTGATAATAGTTAAACACCTTGTAGCACTTAGCAGGAATGCAGATGATTTCTTTCTCTTTACTCGTTACGCTATTAGCTACAGCCCTTACGGTCTTGATTCCCTTTGCGCTAACAAAAGCATTGGCATCCTCGTAATAGATACCATCGCCCCAAAATCCTTTTGCACTGGCATTGCCATTGGCAGAAGAACCAACAAATGTCAACTCATCAAAACTTTGGCTAGAGTATGTTCTTCCTTGGTAGTAATCAATAGCCTGACCATTGACTACATAGAAGCTCTGCCCCATATTCACAAAAATATCCTTGTCGGTCTTGTTCAGGATGGCAAATCTTAGCTTTCCGTTGTTAGACCATAAGTTGTAAAGCACCTTGCAGTCCTCGTTCTCATAAACAAGAGAGTTGTCTTGCATCTTAGTGTTGTTTGAACTCACATCATACACTTGGTAATAATAGCTTTTACATGATGCCATGCTCAAACCAAGAACAGCAACCAATGAAGCCTTCATGATTAACTTTTTCATAAGCGTATAGTTTAAATAATATAAAATTTGCCAACAAAGGTATCAAAAATATCAATAGGTTGATACCCAGAATACAAATTTTTATATTATATTAAACGTTGAACCTCGAAACATCAAAGAACTTCTCACACAAACTCCCCATCATGTAGCATGGCTCCTCGCTCATCATATCTATCCCATCCTGCTCACAGATATGCGCTACCACATGAAGAAGCTCATGACCGATTGTATTGATGATGCTACCATCAGATTCACACTCCCCAATGGCAAGCACACTCCTTCTTTCTGATAGGTTGGAATAGGTAAGACCCCTGTCTGCACTCTGCTTAGTCAAATGCTCGTAAGCCTCTGATAGCGGATTTCCGTTGCAGCCTATATCAGAAAGAGCATGGCATATCTCATCGGCATCAGGCGGCTGATAACCTATGAAACATACTATGCTCCATTCGTACTTCGGAAGTTGTATTTCTCTTCTCATCATAACACATCTTCCCAAGGGATAGGCACTCCATTGTGGCAGCAGTCGGCATAGAATCGGTTGAAGATAAAGCCATCCTTCTGGTCGGCATCATCCACCATATCCTTGATGAACTGTGCTAACTGCTCCTCATCCTTGATGGAAGACTTGTAGAAGTCTGCCCTCGCCATATTCGCCACATATACATGGTCGTAGCCAGCTTTATTCTTTACCTCTACTCCCTGACCAAGCAGAAGTGAATCCACCTTCTCCTTATCCCAAAACGAGATACTTACATCACGCTTGGAGGAAGGGTCGTACTTATACATCAGGCTTACCGCCCACTCACACATCTTCTTGCTGAAATGATAGCCATTGTATCTGAGATAGGCAACCATTGCCTCAGGCTTGATGTCATACATATCCAATGGCATTCTGCATTTTCCCATATTGCTGAATATTAAAGGGAGTCTGGTCACGACATAAATGTCACTACCAAAACTCCCAAGTTAAACATTAGCGACCGCCACCATTGTAGCCGCCACCACCTCTTTCACCATAGCGGTTCGGGTAGTTCCAATCATCGTTGACGTTGTTGAATCTACGTCTGTTCTCACGCTCTTCACGTTCCTCACGCTCCCTTCTCCAATCGTCACGATAATCAGGCATACGTTCACCCATACGCTCCTGCTTCATCTTTTTCAGACAAGACATAGCCTTGCTGCCAAAACCAAGCATAGACTCGATGTTTTCATACAAATCATCGAACTTATCTTCTGTAATCTCAATCATTACCATAATCTTCTTACCTTTATTAGTTCTTACTGAGCTTCAAGGCATCAGACAGAAGAGATTTAATTTCGGATAGCGTACCCTTCACTCCGTTCATGTCAGATTTCAGGTTACTGATGTCCTGCTCTTGCTGCTTATCCTTGGCAATCTGAGGATTGAGTTTGGCTAGTATTTCATCACATGATTCCACTACTGACTTATTGTAGTCAACACTTTCCAAGATACCTTTTGCTTGTCTGAGCATGGAATCAACCTCAGCACACATAGCATCACGGCTATCACTGACCACCACGCCATTAGTTCCAGAGTTGGCTATCTGAGCGGTGGATGGCAGTTTCTCGAAGTTGAGTTGCTGTTCTCCAACCTTCACCTTTACATCAACCGTTGTGTCGAAGTTCGGCACTTGATTCGGGATGTAAGTCGTCGGGAACTTCTGCTGAGGGTCACTTACCGATATAACCTGACCGATTCTGAGAGTCGGCTTTTCTCCTCCCTTGTCTAATATGTAAAAAAGGGAATTTTGTCTTAAACCTTGAAACATTTTCTTTCTCTTTTATAGAGGGTGTGTCATAAGTCTGTGACGCACCCTTTTTTTTTGTGTGTTTCTATATATTCTTGTTGAATCGTAGTCTTTCTTCACAAAGGAAATCTTATTATATTGTATAGAAACTTTACTTTTCTTGTTTTATCGATAACAAAACAGCCCCAAAGCTCACAAAAGGGCATAATTGTCCCAGACGGTAAAACTGTCCAAATTGAGTTTTATCGTTTTATCCCCAAATATTTCTTCAAATTGAATCCTATGCCGAACAACCCTATGTCCATGTAAACTTTGTCCTTTCCGAAATGCCTGAATCGCTTGTAATGCATGTCTGCCTTCATCTGTCCAAACGCAGCTTCTGGCTCTATCGGTCTCTGACTCCTGTGTTTCATACCTTCCTCAGACGTCAGCAGCAAAAATGCTTCCTTTTTATACGCATTCAACTTATGGTTTACATATATGGTTCTGTTACCCTTGGCTTTCTTGCAAAGTCCCCCAAGTGGACAGCCTTCACATCGCTGCGCTCTATATAATGATATGACGGACGCATAGCTTGAGTCACTTTTCGTTTGCCGTTGTCCGCAAGGATTCATGTGTTGTCCCATGGGACAGACGTAATAGTCTTCGTCTTTATTATAGTGGAAATTTGCTTGGTTAAAGGCATCTTCCTTGAAAGGCTTATGCTGTTCCTTGTGGAACCAGTTGTACTTTACATATCCCACCATTTCTTCCATCTCCATGTACTCATAGTTCTCCTCTGATCCGTATCCTGAGTCTGCGGTGACACACTTGGATTGCTTTCCATGTCTTTTCTTGTACTTATCCAAAAACGGTTTGAAGGTCAGGGTGTCTGTTGGATTGTGATAGAGGGCGAAATTCGTCCAATATTGATTCTCTGTCGCTATTTGAAGATTATAGGCAGGCTTTGTCTGCCCATTGTTCATGGCATCTTCCTTGAGGCGCATGAAGGTCGCATCGGGATCAGTCTTGGAGTAACTGTTTCTCTCGCCCAGTATATCCAGTGATTTTTCATACTCGCGCAGTTTGTCCGAGGCTTTGAACAAGTGATCTATCTGAGTATTTAGCTTTTGCTTCTCTCTTCCTGTAAGCTTTGCCTTAGGAAGGTTCTTCACTTGCCTCTCACACAAACGTGCACTTCTCTCTACATCCTTGGCGAAAGTGGCTGGCTCGCTGTCTTCTTCCCTAATGTCACTCCCGCCATTCAGGCGAATTTGTTCTTTTATCTGAGCCAATGCAGCAGAGGTCTTTTCCAAGAGCTTAGCCCTGTTCTTTTCCACGGTCTTCTTCCATACAAACGTGTATTTGTTTGCTTTCGACTCTATCTTAGTACCATCAACATATTGTTCCTCCAGACTAATCACGCCCTTTTCAGCCAATATGGAGACGACTGCATCAAAATAGAAGTCGATGCACTTTATCATATGATTGGTTCTAAAGCGGTTGATGGTCGCGAAAGACAGTCGCTTGCCTCCACAAATCCACATATAGCGAACATCGTATTTAAGTGCGTCCGCTATGCCACGACAGGAATAAACGCCATTGATATAGGCAAAAACAACTAAACTTAGAAGCATCTTCGGACTGTAAGGAGGAGCACCAATCCCATCATAGGTATCCATGAGAGGGTTGATGTCCATACTGCGAACAATACGATCCACCATACGCACTTTGCTGTCTTTTGGCACATAATCATCGAAAGAGTTAGGAAAAAAGCTCAATTCGTGCCGAGTTTCAGATTTTATTTGTATCTTTGCCATACTTTAAGAAGTTTTCTGCAAAAATACAAATCTTTTGCGGAAAGGCAAAGCCCGAGCTTGTGAAAGTTTGGACTTTGTTGTAAATAAAAATGTTTTTTAAGATTTCGTATCTGTGAAAAGGCAAAAAATAAAAAGGGGTGCGTCACAGACTTATGACACACCCTCATTGTTAATACTCTGTTAGCCACCAGTTGGTTGCTGAAACCCAAGCAGTCGGATTGTTCCGCTCTTCTTGTTGATATAGGCTAGAACTTCCGTAGTGCTTGAAAGACCCGCTCCAGTTACAGCAGAACCAGTATGATCTACCACGGAAGACTTAGTTGTGCCAGCCGTTGTTGTTCCACTTGTAGTTCCGCTAGTAGTGCTGATGGTTGTTGCACCATTGTGTGGCACTACAATCTTGACTGGAAGGTCTTCGCCAGTAGTAGGCACTCCCTGATGAATCTTTAGCAGTACGATACTCTCACAAGGTAAAGCCTTGTAGCAGCTAGGATTGATACCGAAGTCTGCACTCTCGTTGGTTACTTGAAGTGCATTGGTCTTCAATTCATAGATACCGCCAATATCAACTCTCTTGATAGGATTCCGTCTCCTTACCATAGGGTATAGTGGGCTGAAAGGATAGTTTAAAGGGAACATAGTTACCTCCTTTCCTTTAACAACCACAACCTACGGTTGATGCTGCGTTGGCTGCTACATCACCAGCGTATGCTCCCATAGCTGCTGCTTGGAACACCTCAGGATTGTAAGTCTTCAACTGAGGATATGGTACAGATACGGTATTAGGCAACTTGCACTTGATGCCAGCTACCTCTGCTTGCAAGGCTGCAAGGGCAGCATTCACTGGAGTGATAATCTGTGCTTGGTATGCCTGCAAAGCCTGAGTCTGGTGCTCGTTGGAAATCTGTGCTACAAGAGCACTATTCTTCTCACGAAGTGCATCAAGTTTGTCCTGCATTGCCTGAGTCTGCATCTGGTCGAGTTTGCCCATCAAGGCAAGATGGTTAGACTGGTTTGTGTCACGCAACATCAATGCGTTTGCATTGGCATTGTCGTTGATGGCATGAGTCTGCTGACAGATAGCCAACTTACTCTCATAACCCTGAGTAGTGATGTTGTTGTTGGTCTGGCAGCAGCAGTTAGCAATCTGTTGAGCAATCTGCATATTACCCTGCTGCAAAGCGTTGATAGTCTGCATACCGCTCATACCTACCTGATTACCTACATTCTGAACCTGAGAGGCCAAGGCAGAAATAGCACTCTGAATCTGACCTTCTGTGCAGTTCAACTGGGTAGCCAAATTGCTGAGTGCATTGCGGTTGCCACCGATGGCATCCATCAGGAGACCACGACCATAGTCATTGTTAATCTCGTTGGCGAGACCATCACGACCATTATTACCGAAACCTCCCCAGCCGTTACCTCCCCAGCCCATGAGGAAGAAAAGGAAGATTACCCACATGAACCATCCACATTCGCCACCGAAACCATTGTTACCCTTCATGGCAAGGAGGACATTTGGGTCAACGCCCTGCTTCTGGAGCAGAGGCGCAAGAAGACCGAGCATCCCATTGTTAGATGTGGAGCCTTCATTTCCGAATACATACGTTTTACTTTCCATATTATCCTGAATCTTTTGTTAAACATAAAATGATATTCACTCTGTAACGTTACGGACACAAAGATACGAATAATATGGATAGGTATTGATAAACTCGTAAAAGGTTGTTTAAGTATTTGATTAGCAGCGATTTGCGATTACGGAAAAGGTCATAAGAGTATAGGAGAGGCTATTTAGTTTCTCCTATATGTATCAGTTTAGTTATTCCTAAATAGTTATACCGTACTTCTTTGCTTGCTTACGGAAGAAAGCCTTCTTATTAGCAAAGAATCGGATAAGGGATTTATTCCACTTTTTCTCATGCCCGAACTGGTCATGGATGCCTTCTGGTATCTTGCCATCGTGAACATACTTCTCGAATGACGAGATAGATTTACCCATTTCGTGGGCACACCAACCCTTATTGGCTTGCGTATCATTCATCATGGCTGTAAGGAGTGCTACCAGTTCCAAGTCCCCTTCTGACAGACCACAAGGTATTGGTTTTCCTTCTTCTTGCGCTACTGCTGATTCATGCGCTTTATCAGCAAGAACACGAAGTCCTGCCTCTATGATTCTGTAATTTACTAATTGCGACATAAGCATATAGAATTAAAATGAGTGTAATCAGGAACATATCACAATAATACATATCGTTTGTGACAACAATAGAACCGAACATGATGTGTATCACATTGACTCCTGCAATATACAAGATAGGTATTCGCCATTCTACACACAATCTGTGTAACACCTGCCCTTTCCAAAGGGAAATAGGGTAAAGGATATAAGTGATGAAATAGAAGAACCAGACGGGTTCCTCGTTCTCTTCATACCAAAGGGTAATCTCCATCTTGTTGTCATAGAATTGAAATACACCATACCATCTGATAAGCATGACCAAGATTGGTGCATACTTGAAGTAAAGTAAATCTGTTTTTATTTTACTACGTTCAGGGAAGAGTTTAATTATCTCTCCTATCAATTTTTCGACACGTTGGTCATCATCATCTTGCTTCATAAGCCTTCATTTTTTAGTCTATTTTCAATTAAGAATTTTCAAATTATAGAATTTATGAACGTTCTTATATTTGGCAAATATAATAAAAATAAATGAAATATATTGATTTACGTAAAACTTTAAATATTAAACTTCGCAAATAGTAACAGATTGAAAGTTTTATTCAAATTAAAGAAACAAAAAGTTTCAGAATGAAAGTAAATATCCCCCGAAAGCCTTATACTTTCAGGGGATAGCCATATTTATTTTTTCTTAGCCTTTGCCTTCTGGTTAGCCACAACCACCTTGTTGGCTTTCTCCAGCACGGCAAGAATCTTCTTTCTCAGGTCACGAATCTGTTTCATGTCCTCAGCGTTGTAGGCATCCTTGCCATCATCCAAGAAACCTTTCTTCAACTCGGAAATTTCCTGCTTATCAAGGGAAATCTCGTCAATGGCATCAATGGCAGCCTTGTTGGTATTATAGTAGCCCTCACTCTGATTAGGAGCGGTATCAACCAAGAGGTCATAGGAAGTCTTGAATCCGTTCAACTTGGTGTAGAGTTGTTTCAGCTTCAAGTCCTCGAAATCATCCTTTGGAGTAGCGTGAGCCTTGTATATATCCTCGGCATTCAACTTGTGAGGTCTATACTCCTCCCCACTCTCCTCAGCACGTTCCTTCTTCTTGTCTTCCTCATACTTCTTCACCTTCACATCATCCTGCTTATACTGCTTATACTCCTCAGAGCAGTAGAACCGTTCCAGCATAGAGTAATCACCATCCACCTTGGCTTGTTTCTTCAACTTGCTCAGGGTATTGGCTGCACGGTCGTGGTTCTCCTTCATATTCCAGAACTCATCACCTTGTTTCTTAGTAACTGGTCTATCATCAGGATTGCTGACGAACTTGCTGAATAATGGAATATCAGCCACCTTGATTTCCTTCGGGTCGTTGAGTGACTTGGTAAGAACACCGAGTACCTGACTGCCCATTGTGTAAGCACCACCGAGATAAGAAGACAATACATGGTCAACCACGGCAGGGTTATTCAGATTGTATCTTGGGTCACCCAAAGCATCCCATTTGTTCTGCTGCACATCAGGATAGTCGTTTCCGATTGAGTTCATCATCCTTGATGCACGAACCAACCAATCTGGAGTGCCCACGTATGCCTTAGTGAAGTTCGGGTCATACTTGTTATACTCTGTGTCCTTGAATAATGGCTTGCCAGTAAAGTCAACATTGAAAGCCAACTCAAAGACTGGGCGGATGGCATTCGGCATCAGACTGACCGCAATATTGCCATCATATCCAGTAGGGTCGAGCGGAAGCATATCCACCACCTGACCGAGCAAGTCTTCTGCATACTGACTCCAACTCTCCTCAGCCAACTCGCCACCCATCATCTTGGATGCAATCATATCGCCTACTCCATAGAAAGCACGGAACTCCTGAGCAAGCGGAATCTTCACATACTCATGAGTGAACGGAACCCACATAATCAGGTTGTTTCGTCTATCCCACTTGGTGAACTGCCAGTACTTATCCTTATCATCATCACCGCCCAACAGACTCATCAGGGCAGCGTTAACGACAGGAACCAGCACACCACTCGCCAACCATGATGCAGTAACAGCCGTGAACTTGAAAGGATGATGCTTGACAAGCGCACCCAATGTCTGCAAACTCTGTACCGCTGGGTTGATGAAGAGATAGAGATTTCTAATCATCTGCCAGCCATATTCGCCAGTACCCTTGCGGTTGAAGTTCAGAGTCACGTCCTTGGCATCATTCACCGCCTCATCAATGGAACGTCCATACTGAATAGAGGTCATGTAAACCGCAAATCGGTTACTATCCTCGATTGCTCTGTTCAGGAACTCAATGCCATCCATGATGGTGTGCCCTACCTTCACTGGGTTCGTCTTCCATCTATCCAAATCCTTCAAGTCGTTCTTGAATTTCTTCTTCAAGTCTTCCACATCAAGCGAAGAGACAAAGCCAGTCTCACCACCATTCATCATGAAGTCATAGAACATCTGTTCCTTTGGTGTAGCATTTCCGTTGTTTACCTTATCTCTCAACTTGCCGTTCTGATAGTCTCTCAGAATGAAACCGAGATTCCAAGAGGTAGCGAGATTCTTTCTGAGCAGATAGTTGTACTTTGCATCCTCACGAATAGCGGTAGATGCAAGAGTCATGGTCAGGTCTCGGAAGTAGTTGGAAGGGATGAAGAGAGGTGAAAGACTGGTATAGGCAGCAGCCATCTTTCTACCCAACCAAGCAGCAGCCCTATCCAGTTTGCCGCTCTGAATCTCTCTTACTCGGTGTGCTCTGGTATTGTTCATAGCCTGAGCCAACTGAGGGTCACCATTCACGTAGATAACATATTCCTCGCCATCCTTCATCACTCGCACCTCATGTTCTCTCTCCTCGCTATGAGTCTGAGGATAGGCTATGTTCAGTCCGTCTCTCTTCTGAGTAGCATCGCCAGTCTGAGCCATCTGCTCCATCTTCTTCTCAAAAGCATCAATAGCAGCCTTCACCTGATTGCTATCCATCTGAGAAGTAATCTGAGGTGTAGCAGGAATCCACTCCTCGTTGCCGTTGGCATCCGTACTCTTCACGTACCAAGCCTTGCTCAGGGTCAGCAGGGAAGTTGGATGATTCTGAGCCAAGAGCATCAGGTGCTGCTTCACCCAGTTCTTGTTGTTCAGCAGGATTCCGCTTTCTGCCATATTCTCGATGTAGGCGATAGGGTCATCAGCAATAGAGGTTCGTCCATGTGCCGTTTTCAATGTCTGATTGAACGCACCCTTGCCACCACCAATATAGTCCCATACTTGGTCGGCAGTAGTGCCATCCCAGCCACGGAGAGGAATATAATGGCTATACATATCTCGCACATACTGATAAGTATCTTTGCTCATCATGCCAGCCTTATAGCCATCACGGAGAATCTTCTTGGTAGCCGCATTCGTAGCATTCCAGAGGTCTTGCACCTCAACTACATGACTACTCTCAATATCCCTTACCAGTTTGCTTGCAGCTTCCTCAAAGTCCGAGCCACCGAAGAGAGCCGATAAGCCTGAATAATCATAAGCGATACCCATCTTATCATAACGATAGTTCATATAGGATGGAGAGTATTTCACTCTGAGTGCATTATCTCTCTGTCTCCAAGTATTGAAGTCTATGTAGCCAAGTTCAAAGCCGCTATCATTGCCCATTCGGTTCATGTCTCCCTTGTAAGCCTTGTATGCAGCACTTCTCTGAGCCACGTCCTCATAGTCAGCTTCCAAAGACTTCTTGAAAGCCATCTGAGCATCACGCTCCAAGCCATGCTTAGCCATCATGTAGATACGTACATTATCATAGCTATCACCCAGCACCTTCTTCATCTGATGATAAGCCTTTCTGAGTGGCTGCAAGAACTCATTATTATACTCCTCAAACTCGTTCTTTCCCTTGCCATGACTTCTGTTCTCGGCAGTATAGGCATCCTCAGCCATGTTCAGGCGGTCAACACCCACTTCCTTCATAATAGCTTCCTGAGCCTTGCGGATAGCCAGCATACTATCTTGGAAGGCGATACGTTTCAGAACAGAACCACGCTGCAACTCTCGGTTGAACTCTCCAAGGGCAGTATCATCACTCAGAAGATGCTGCTCGTAGGTTGGAGCGGTCTTCCACAGAGCCATCTGCTTGCGGTACTCGTCCACTCTCCTCAGGAAGTCAACGGCACTCTCGCCAGCGTTGCGTTGTGGAATGGTTGGTCGCTGGGCATCCTTTGGCAGATTATTATCCTTCTTCCACTGGTTCAGGTCATGCTCAAACTGGTCATAGCGCAAGGAGAATCGGGTGTTACCATCATCAGGAGTTGTTGGGCGCAATGAGTTCTGCAAAAGTGGAGCAATAACATGCTCGGTCAACTGGGTAGGGATTCCGTTGCCGATGATGGTATGGCTCAGGTTCTCGGAGAATGGCATTTTGTAATCATCGCTCACTCCTGATACTCTTGCAAGTACTCTGCCCATAGCACGATATACCTTGCCATCAGGCATAACAATCACATCACCACTCTTGGTTCTGAGTGTTGGCAGGAGTTCGTCAGCAAAGGCATGAGGAATCTTTCCGTCAGCATACGCACTTCCCATCACATACAATGGCTTGTCAATGTTTCTCCAGTCAATACCATCAGCCTTCAAGCGAATATCCATCCAAGGAGCCACACCATTCTTCTTCTCGGTCAAGGTCGGGATAATATCAGCCACAGCTTCATACCATCCGCTCTTGCGTGCCATCTTCTCAGGCTTGGCAGGAAGTTTGCCATAACGAACCGCACGGACAATCAATCTCTCTCGGTTGGTGTAGCCGCCATAATCAGCAGCGTTATAAACATCTGCATCCCAAGTATAGCCATTAGCATCCAGAGCATCCGTGATAATCTTCATCGCTTCCGAATCCTTATAGCCCTTCACGTTTTCAATAGTCACCACCTTTGGTTTCACAGCATTGATAAACTCGGCAGTACTAGCAGCAGTCTCCTTGTCAAGTTCCACCTCAGCATGATTGCTCTTCGCCTGAGAGTAGTTCTTGCAGACTGGGCTGGCATGGAAGTACTCCACCTCGCCATCTATCTGCTTCACCAACTCCTTAGGGTCAACATCACGAACATCAGCAGTAACGATGTGCTGCCCGAAGTTGTTGCGATATACACCGCTTATCTTCTCATCATACTCAACTGCAATAACTGGGTCGATGATACCCTTCAAGCCTTCCTCAACAAGACCACCACCGCTAAAGTAGGTTCCAGCCTTAATGAGTGAGCCATCCTTCAAGGAGAACTTAGGTTCCTCGCCAGCAATCTCTGCCTTGCGGTTCTCGCCCAAAGCCTGAGCAATATGAATCATCTTCTTATTAGCCATCTTCCAGCCGCTCGGCATATCATCAATGGCAGTCTTGATAGCATCATCCACCTCATCAGGAGTATTCAGACTCTTCAAGTCCTCAGCCATATCAGCCGCCCCACTCTCCTTTCCGTCAGCCATATCACGGAGAGAGAAGGACACATCGCCTACACCTAAGAAAATCTGGTCTTTGCGAGCCACGTCCTCAGTAGATTCAGCGAGAGATTTTCTTCTCTCCTCAGGAGTCATATTCATTCTTTCCTGCACATTTCTTGCCTCCACCTCGCCAGCAAGCGACTTGTAACTATTGAAATCATCATTCTTCTGATAAGCATTATAAAGACCTCTGTTCTTTTCAACGAGAGCCTTAGCCTCATCTTCCTTGCCTTCTGCTCGTAACTGCCTAATCTGCTTGGTTACCTCGTTTAATTTCTTCTTAACCTCACCTCTAACCAATCTAGGACTACCGCCCTTGGCAAAACCTTCAATATCCTGAATAGCGTGCTGAATCTCGTGATTCAATATGCCATTCATATATTTCAACTCATCAGCATGTATGGTTATGATGTTGGTCTTTGAATTATATTCACCATTTGAAGGCATATCGTTCATAATGGCATCCGTTTCAATAAGCACATCCTTCAACTGAGGATAAGCCTTAAATAATTCAGGTGCATCAATCACATCAGATAGTTTGCCACCATTCCAGAGCATATCATCCTCGTAACGCTTAACGATTTGTCCACCGCCTACATTTATTGTGTCCTTTATCTTGGCATCAGGCATTTCGTATCTCCACTTGCCATCAGCACCAAGCTCCCAGCCAGTAGCCATCTTGATAGCCTTGGAATCCTTCTTTTCCTCTTCCATCTTGCGAGCCACGGAGAGATTATTCATACGAGCAGTTCGCTCCTCTGCCTTGTCAGCAGCAGCCGCACCACGCTCGCCAGCGAGAGAGAAACGAATATTGTCACTACTATTGATAGCTTCATTGAAGGCACGCTTGCGGTCTGCATCGCTCTTTTCGTCATACTCAAAGATTGATACACCAGCATTCTCCAATGCCTCCTTCACCTCTTTCTTGGTAGTAGTAGGAACAACCGCAGCAGAGAACTCATCAAATCTAACTGGACGTTCAAACTTAGTCTCAAAGTACATGGCAGGATGCTCTTCCTTGATAGCCTTAACCATTTCCTTCAAACGTTTAGTGTCCGCATCAGAGAAGTCCACGTTATACTCCTTCTTCAAGTATGCTTGTGGGTCACTGGTCATTGCAGCTTCAGAGAGTCTTTCCATACCATAACTATCAAAAGCACTTGTGGAATCTGGTTGGCATTTATTACCAAGTTCAAAGAATACATTCGACCACTTTTCTCTGAATTTATCAAATTTCTCTCGGTCAGAAGTCAACAAACCTTTCTTGGAGCGAATATCCTTCAATGTTCCATAAGAAGGCATCAGTCTTGCAGCAAAGTTTTGGAAAGATACAGCCGCACCAGTTGCGCCATTTCGCCCTTGCTTCTTCATCAACTTGGAAACATTCTCCAAGGTGTTTGGCACATATCTACGATTGCCACTAGGAGTAAAGCCATCAAAGATTACCTCCTTAATGCCATATTCCTTTTCCTTACCTTCCAGCCAAGTATTGAACTCATCTGTCAGGTTATTGGTCTTGATGTAGTCTTCCACATCATTAAGCGTAGCATTCGTGTCAACGCCACTCTTACGATGGTCATACTCTACATCACGGACGAAGGTCTGCACACCCTTATAGTTGAAACCATATTCATCATATAGTTCAACATTCTCCTTGGCAATGGCATATCTCATTCCACCCTTAGCACCAGCATCAACGATAGACTTGTTTCTTTCCAGCCAAGCCTTGGTCTTCTCCTCATACAAATCCTTATCGCCATCAAACTTTGCCTCAATGTACATATCCAAGACCTTCTGAGAATCAGCCTTGCCGATACCATAGATATTGAAGTCTCCAGCAGTAATAAACTTCAACTCGTTATATGCTTCATCACCAAACTTAGGCTGAATCATCCTCGGTTCAGGAGCCACACCCTTCTCATGAAGGAAGAGATACTTCAAACCAGAGTTTGCATCACCTCCGTTCAACCATCGGTCGATACCATTTCTTACTTCATGCTGCATTTCTTTTGGCACAGAAAGAACATCCGAAGAAGACTTTTCAGCCCCCTTATTGCTCATCTGTTTCTCCACTTCTGGATAAGTAGGAGTATAAGCATCACCTTGCCAAGTACCTGCATTCTTTCCTGTTCTCTTAGCAATCTTATCGGAAGGCAGAATCAAGGAAATGCCACCATACGCCTTATGGTCTTGCTTACTAGAGTCAATGACTGCCACAGACGGATTGGCAAGACCACCTTGTTTGATAGCCTTCAACAGCTTCTCTTCTGATATGTTATGCACTCCTGCAAGAGTTTTTTCGTCCTTCAATGAAAACTTTTCGCCATTTTCCTTGGCAGTTTCAGGAGAATTGTCTATCTTTGCAGCAGATTCCTTGGATTGGGAGAGAGCTGTGTCACCTCCCAACGAAGAAGTGGCAGTGTCCATACTCTTGCCATTTTCCAAGGATTCTCTTTTCTCGTATGCAGTCAACAACCATTGTTCTCTAGGTTCACCCTTATACTCCTTACTTACAACAGCAAAGTGTGTAGGTGATTCCAACTTGATACGATTGTCGCTTTCCTGAACAACCTCCATACTATCTATGATAGACTGCAAATTGTCAACGACCTCAGGATGCTTTCTCAGAATCTTATCAAGACCAGTCTTTTTATCTCCCCATACCAAAGATATATCACCAATAGTATGATGATGTAGTGCAGCAGTTGCCTCACCGCTACCAAGTTTCTTCAAAAACTCTATAGCTGCTTTAGCTTTACCACGGAACTGATTGTATATATTTCCGAAAGCACCAACACCTACTGGCTTTATATCCTTCAACGAGAACTTAGGAGCATCAGCTATCTCCTGATTGATGCTGTTCACAACATCATCAGTAACAATATCGCCCTCCTGAATCTGCTGAGGTTCACGACCAGCATTCTTCACAAGTTCCGCTTGCTCTGCTCTGGTCAAGATACGGTTCACCTTCATCGCACCAGTAATCACCCAAGGGTCAGTCTCAGGGTTCGGATTGGTACGATACATATAATAGCCATCAGTAGGCAGATGCTTCAAGCCAGCGAGCGAATGCTGATACTTGCCCGATGGATTGATACCCTCTTGGCGAGCTTCCTCCTGATAATCTACATCAGCAGCATACTCTACCTCAGCGAAGACGAAGGTCTTAGGGAAGAGAGTCTTGTTTCCCTCAGCATCCTTGCGGTTGAACTGAATAGCATAAGGAACCACACCAAGATGCCAGCCTGGTCTATAGGCTAACTTACCGCTACCGCCTTGCGTTCCCTTACCGCCCTGCTTAACCTGAGGTCTTCCAGTCTTGCTTTCTCCTGCAATAGGAGCCGCATCAGCATCAAGCCATACACCAACTGGAGTAGCTGCACCATCAGGGTTCGCTACCATTGGTGGATAGAGTTTGCCATCCTTTAGCACGAACACCTTGTAGCCGATACCCTTCTTCTTAGGTTCAGGCTTCTGACGTAGAGAGAAGGAAACATCTTCGCCAGTCTCAGAGTTCGTCACCTGACCATTGGCAGTCTTCACGTAAGCCTGTTCAATAGAGCGGATGATGTTCTTGGTTACATCGCTATACTCAGTACCAAAGAATGCCAACTTAATCTTCTGCAATATCTCATGGATAGCAGCGAGCAGAGGATGAGACATCTTCATGGCGAGAGTGTGAGTCAAGTTGAGGTCACGAATCATTTCACCTACCGAATCAGCAACAACCTCCTCAGCATAGTAATCTCTTGAACGTCCAGAGAATCCTGCATCAGAATATCTTTGCATGGTCTCATCTACCGCCTTGTCGAAGGCATCAGAGCCATAGGTATCAAGCACAAGCTGAGTCAACTCATTGTATGCAGCAGGGTTCAGGTTCTTGATTTGGTGGGTCATTTCATGACCGAAGATAAACTGAGCACCTTCCGTTATAGAAGAGTCAAGAGTGATGAAGATTGTACGATGAACGTTGCCATCAGCATCCTTGGTCTCCTGAATCCAGCCGTTACCCAACTTGTCGGAGTACTGCCACTGAATGTTGGCACCCATCATCTTAGCTAACCTCTCGAAAGCCTTGCGAGTCTTCTGCCCCACGATGTTGTCAACGACCTTCATATCATCCACCTTATTCTTCTCTACGTCGGCTGCACGCTCAGATGTTGCCTGTTGTTTGCCGTTCTCCTTAGCAGAGAAAGGAAGGTCAGTCTCATCAAGTTGTTCACCCAAAGGAGCATCATCCGTTGCATCCTCAGGAACTTCAATAGCCTTACTCCCCTCCTTTAGTTTGTCAGGGAAATTTGTCTGCTCATTTACAAAATCTCTAAACTCTTTAGCGGTAGCAGCATCATAGAACGTTGCACCTTCTGTGATTTCGCTATCTATATTAGAAGAGTGATTGAGGTCACGTCCTGCATTGAACTCCTCTTGCAGTTTTCCGAGTTGCTCAACGACTTCCGCATTGTCTGGGAAATAAATCACTTGGTTTATATTCTTGCCCTCATCAGGAACAAGAGTGCTAACACCAAAGCCATCTTTGCACATCAAGAACAAATCAGCGTAGCTATTTAACTTAGATGTAGGGTCTATCTCTAAGCCTTGCTTCTTTGCCCATTTTGCAAGTTCTATAATATTGTTATTAATAGGTTCTCCTTGCTTATCAATAGCTGGTAAATCTATATTCTCCTCAGCCTTTTTCTTCTCCTCTTCTGCTTTATTCTCCAGTTCAGCCTTTTTCTTTTCTTCCTCCTCCTTAGCTTTCTGTTGCTCGTAATATGCAGCATTCTCAGCAGCAGTCCTTTCTTCTTCAATGAGTTTCTCTGCCTGAGCGATACGAATATTCTCAACATAGCTTCTTGCTTCCGAAGCCTTGAACCCACTTGTGAGTACATCAATAAGAGCGTTACGAATATCCTGAGTGCCGAGTGTTTCAAGATTAGATGGACGATTCTCCCATAAGCTATGCACAATGTTGTCAATGGTAGTACCCTTGCCATCAGCAGCGAGCAACTGAGTCTTGGCAAAGTCTTCTCTGCTCAATCCAGTTTCTTGCTTAACACTCTTGCTTGTCTCTGTTCCCTCGTAATTGAGAGAGTGAGCACCGAGATTACTTGCTACATACTCCTCAGCAGTAAGCGGAATGGTATCTGTCACGTCAATGCCAGTACCATCATACAGACGATGAAGGAGAGAGCCGACCGTCTCTTTGTATATCTGAGCCACAGCCTCTGCATCATCCTTCACCGCACTCTTCAAGCGAGCGAACTTTCTTCTTGCCTTCTCAATGAGTTTCTTTCTACCCTCAGCAGTATCTTCCACCTTGGCAAGTTGTCGCTCATTATAAGCATCACGGATAGCGATAGCAGAGTCATAAGCCGCCTGAGCATCAGCAATAGCCTTCTCCTTAGCATCCTTAGCAGCCTTCTGTTCCACGAAAGTCTTACCCTTCACGGTCATGTTGTTAGCCTTGTCGAGAGCCTTCTTTGCATCAGACACATATCCAGATACGATACTATCTGCATCCTCACCAAACTGATTATCATATAGCTCAGCAGTCTGTGCGGCAGTCAGCTTCGAGAAGTCAGGATTGCCATCCTCCAGCATAGGTACGATGGTTCCATCTTCAAGGGTAATGGCAGGAGCAGCAGGAGTCTGTTCTGTTGCAGGAGTCTCAGTAGCTTCAGGAGCAGCAGTCTCGCCCTCTATTGTCGGAGATTCCACCTCTATCTCCCCTCTATTCTCTCCACTATTATCCTCTATCATTGAGGATTCAGCAAATGCTTGCTTATACTCATCAAGCGACATAGAAGAGATTATAGCCACATCTTCTTTGTTCACAGCATGAGGAACAAGAGAGCCATCACTCTTCAACTCCATCACCTTAGCTTTAGCACCAGTATCACGAATAAGGAACAACTTGGAGTCAGGGTATTTAGTGTTACCATCCTCATCAAGTACATCAACGAGCACCACGTTTCCATCATCGTTGAGAATCTGATTGAAGTCAAATGAAGGTTGAGTCTGTTCAGTCTCCTGAGTTTGTTGAGCATCACGTTCCTTCTCCATCTGTTCACGTTCAGCCTTAGCAGCTTCCAGTCTCTTCAAATCCTCAGCATCCTTTAACTGCTGCAAGTCTGCAAACGAATATGGTATCTGCACATTTTCGCCCTTAACAAGTTCTGTAGGTACATTACCATCTATAGTAATCATAGCAGTACCATCACCATTGTCAGCAAGCACCTCATAGGTATGCTCTGTACCATCTGCATCAGTAACAGAGAACTGGGAACCAACTTCAACGGTTCCATCAATGATGCCAGCCACTTCCTTGATAGCATTCTCTTTTGCGTCAGCTACCGCCTGAGCCTTCACATCATCAGCAGGAAGTTCTTCACCCAGTTCAGCGAACATCAACGCATCAGCGTGTTCTACACTATTCGTTGTCGGGTCAAAGTAGAGAATCATATCATCGCTATTACTTACATCAATGGAACCATCATCATGAGTAGCAATATTACCACTGATAATATAGACTCCATAGTCTTCCAAACCGCCTGATGCTTTGATAGTAGCGTTACGGACAGAGCCACGACTCTGGTCTGTGTACATATCCACTTTCTGTGCCGCCTGATGAGCAGCTATATCAACCTTGTCTTGTGCATCATCAATCACACCTTGATAACGAGCAGTAGATAACTGGTAGTCATAGATAGCTTGGTCAAGTTTATCATCCTGTCCTGTCAGGGATTCCAGTTCCTCATCACTCATGCCAGATAGCTGCTGCTCAGAGATACCCAACGCTGCTGCAAGAGTCTTCATCTGGTCTTCCTGCTGAATCTGAATATCATGCTTATCTGCATCATCTGCATCATGCCCCTCAGAATAAGCGTTGTCAATATCTGCCTGATGCTGTTCCTCAGGAGTTGTTGGCTCATTAGTAATCTCTCTTGCATTCATTTCAGCAGTCTTGGCAATATTGTAGCCACGCATCTTCATCAGGTTGACACCATAGTTAACAGCAGCATTAATCTGTTCCTTGGTCATGGTATCTCTCTGACGGAGAATATCAGCCAGTACACCACCCATCTGCTCGTTGGTTGCATTGTCTATCTTGTCCTTGATGTCTGCCCAGTTATCGCCCATAAGGTTCTGCGCATCAATGTCAGCCACGTTCACCTTGTTGCGGAATCGGTAGTACTGAGCACGATTGTAGATACCTTTTACAGGTCGGGAGCCAGCACCCATCGCATACATAGAACCAACAGAGATAGCCATGCCACCGATAATGTCGAGTTGTTGTTTAGCATCACCAAGGTCGGAGAAATTATTATCTCCATCCAGCAAAGCGTGAAGAGGAATACCAATCTCCTCCTCCATCACTTCCTCACCGAAACCATTGATACCGAACTTCTCCATCCACTTCTTAGAATTGGTGTACCATCCACTCTTTCCGATATTCTTGAAGAACTGTGCAGTCCCATCCATTCCATGCTTTTCCATCGCAGCGATAGCACCCTTCTTGATACCATAGTTGTGACCAAACAGTTTCTCTGTATAGTTCTCAACCATGGCAGAGGTCAGACCCTTATAGAGTGCAGTACCCATGGACTCGCCACCCTCATGCAGGAGGTTTCCGTTCTCATCGAAAGTGCCAAACTTATAATCACCCTTCTCGTCCTGATACAGATTACCCAGATGTCGCTGCATGATGTCTGCTCCAGTCTTCATCGCCTGTTCTGTTCCAGCCATCGCATACGAGCCAATAACATCGCCAGCAACAATACCTGTATTCTTCAAGATAGCAGCACTTACCTTACCCATACCACGCTTAGCAGCAAACTTCAATGCACCATGACCTATAGCCTTAGATACACCGCCATATCCACCGGTCAGGAAGAAGTCTGCCATGAATGGGAGTGATTGACCTGCAATCTTCGTCCAGCGATAGACGTTACCCATCTTCTCGTCTTCAAGAGCCGCAGCAGCATCCGCACCCAGTTTACTCTTCATGAGCATCTTATCAGAACCAGAGAGAGGAATGTTGTTATCCATCTTTGTCTTGATACGCTCCATCTGCCCCATGGTAGCGAAGTCTGTCAGACCGAAGTCCCATGTCTTTGCAGTAAAGGCAGTATTGTCAAGAGCCTTCAAGACATCCTCTCCCCAGCTACTTGTAGGATATTGTTTCACCGCTTCAAGCGCACCAATCTGCTCAGTAACCAGAGAAAGAGAGGTTGCCAACTTATTTCTATAGTCACTCTGCTCAGCAGTTCTTCCATTGCCTGCACCGATACTTGCACTATAAGAGAGCAAAGGATTTCCGTGTTGACGATTATCCTCAGCAATAAGAGCTTCAATCTCCTTCTTTCGGGCATAGGCATCAGCCAGTTTCTTGTCAAACTGCTTTTGAGCACCCTCCTCAGTAAGGTAGGTTCCATTATTACCAATGTTCTCCTGCAAGTCATAGTTGCCATTCTTGTCACGAACATCGAAGGCAGAAGGAATCTCGCCAGTATCTACCGCTTGCTGATAAGCGGCATCCTGCTGGTCGAGAATAGCCTGTTTCTGCTCTGCATCACTCTGTGTGTAAGCATTCTTATTGTCCGAGGTAACGTATGCGCCAGCCTTGCCAGTCTCAGGATTGTAAGCGAACTCATCCTTCACTACATTGTTAGCATCACCACCGAAAGGAGTCAGGTGTGTACCCAAGTTCACACGACCGAAATCCTTCTGTTGCTTCTGCTTGCGTTGCTTCAGTCTGTTATATCTGCCAGCATTATTAGCTATCTGCTTTGCACTTGCCGAGATAGCTGCTGCTCCAGCCGAAAAACGAGCACGGTCAGCAGCACTCATAGGAACACTACCACCTTTCGCCCTTGATGAAGTCTTACTACGAGGTACAAAGAGTGCAGAGTAGAAACGCTCATAAGTAGATGGAACATCGAAGTTCTGAGCCTTCAAGTTCTCATAGATAGCGTGTCTGTTATCTGCACCGCTCTTTCCGTCTCTTGTCAGGGCACTCTCAAACTTATTGTAATCGTCAGGCACATCATAGTTCTGTGCTTTCAGATTCTTGTATAAAGTGTATAATGGTCTTTCTGCCATGATATATGTATATTATTAATTAACACTACCAGTTCACACCAGTCTTCTTCTTACCACCTTTGTTGGATGATGGCTTATGGTTCTGTTTACCCTTACCATGCTTACGCTGATAAGCAATCTTCTGAGCCTTCTTTCCAGCAGCAGTCTTCGGTGAGTAACCCATCTTCTTTACTTCCCTTGCAGCCTCAGCCATGCCCTCAGGGTCTTTTTCCATCAAATCCATGTACTCATCTACCTCTCCTGAGTAGGAGCCAGTCCTTGAGCTGCTACTACCAGACTTGTTTGCACGAATACGACCAGTCTCAGCATTCATACGCTGGATAGCCTCCTGCGCTTGCCAATGAGAAATCTGCCCATCAGCCAGAGCCTTCTTGATAGCCAAGACTGCCTTCTTGTAATCAGCATCAGTCTGATACTTCATCTTCGATAAGTCAAGTCTCCTATTTCCTTGGTCAATTCTCTGTTGCCCTTGGTCGTTCTTCGTCTTATTATTTTCATTCATCATATCGTGATACCTGATTTGTTCCGCAAGGGTCAGGTCGTTCTTTCGAGCTTCCTCATCAAGAGCGAGTGCCCTCTGATACCCAGTCAACCAAGCCGCCTGATTCTTCTTTCTCTGCTCATCCATATAAGCCTTGCGTTTATTCACCGCCTTAGTCATATCCGACTCAGGATTGTGTACTACCTTGGCACCCTTGGTAGCAAAGAAGATATTGGCGAGCGCACGGAGACCATCACCCAGTGCAGCGATACGAGCCTTCGTGCGTTCTTTCTTCTCTCTATTCGCCTTCTGTTCAGCAGTCTCTTCATGCTCAGGATTCAGCATCTTATACATATCTGCATAAGACAACTGCTTAGGCTGAGGTTTCTGTTCATCCTTCTTCACGATAGGAACGGAAGGTTTGTCTGTAGGAATAGAGCCATTCAGCATACCCTCAGCAGTCTGCTGGTTCATCCTTGCAGCCTGTTCGTGTGCATTCTTTGTAGGAGTAAGTTGTTCCCCTTTCCCTTGCAACATAGCTTGTGCGGTGTTCATATTCATCTGCTCAGGACTCGCCTTTTGTGCAGCATCCACAACACTCTGCTGCTTGTTGAGTACACTCTGTGTAGTCTTCAAGCCATTGTTGTTACGTAACATATCTGACGCTTTCATAGGCTATGCTTTGATTTTTTTTGGTGCATTGTCGCCAACCATATTATTCAAGTCACTCGCTACCTGATGCTGGTTAGGAATCGCACCCACCTTGGCATCCAAGTTAGCCATGTCAGTATCTGTAGGCGATGCCACGTCAGGACGTTTAGGAGCCTTGCTACTACCGCCACCACTATCAAGAAGCGTAGCAGCGATATTAGCAGCAGTACCAGCCACACCAGCTACAACGTTAGCAGTATCAGCAGACTTCTCGGCTTCCATCTGCATCTGTTGCCCCTGAATTGAACGCTTATTCTGCTGATACTGCTGCTCGATAGCATCCTTACGAGATTCGTTTGCAGATACAATCTGAGAGGTCGTATCAGCAAGAGTCTTGTTATTCGCCTCCTTCACCGCAGTAGTGGAATCTTCCGTACCGCCCATTACGGCTTGTCTGCCCTTAGCTGCTCTATTTCTGTTCTTAATCTGCTCCTGCATCTGAGTGAGCAACCTTACTGTATCGGCACGTTTGGTAGGGTCTTCATTATATTTCCTGTCATACCATGCCTGATTATCTCTCTGTTGCTGGGCAAGCATCTGCTCCTGCTTTTTTCTCGCCTTGCGGTTAGCTATACCGCCAGCGATACTGCTTGCAAGCCCAAGCCCAGCACCTATTAATGTACCAATCATATATATGAAATTATAAATTATTAATAATGATACAAAGATAATCATACCTTATATTATATAAACCTTATCTATTAATTAAGGTATATGCAATTCCACAAAGTTAATGGATAAGGTTAGCACATATCAGGATATAGCTATCTTTGCAGCAAAATAGTTTTGATAATGGCAGCAGACAGAAATACGAAAGGTCAGTTTGAGAAAGGTCGAGCAAAGACTGGCGGAAAACAAAAAGGCTACGAGTCTCCTATCACAAAGGAGTTTCGTGAGTTGTGTGCTGACTTTACAAGAGAAGCATGGGAAGACTTCCTGATTGCTTGGAATAAATGTGAACCGAAAGATAAGGTCACATCATTCATCAAGATATTGGAGTTCAACTGCCCTAAATTACAGACTGTCACTCTTGACGATAAGCGTGAGGTTCACAATGCTCTCACCGAGAAGTTGAGACAGATGTCAGAAGAAGAAGGTTAGTGTTGTTCATTTAATACAATATACAAGTTTTCATAAGTTTTTTGAGTTATAGGTTTTTGATTAAGGTTTAAAGATTATCAGGACGACAATGGGGAATGCGTGAGCACTCCCCATTTTATTTATCACTATCAGCGACCACCTCTTGCCCTTCTATCTCCAGCCATATCCGTCTTGGAACCACGATTGACAGATGAAGGCTTGTATCTGATACCAGACTTGGTATGTGAAGCATCCATACCCTTGCGAGAAGCTGCCCCATACTTCTTGTCGTGTTCGGCATTATGACGAGCCAACTCCCTACGCTTAGCCATCTGGGAAGGACTCTTCTCAAACTTGCTATCATATCTTTTCTTTCTCTCCCGAGCCTCAGGATGAGTCTGATAATATTTTGCTGATTCTGATACCATAATTATTTATTTTAAGGATTCTATCGGATTCTCAATCACTCGGCAAGATATAAGTTCTTCCGTTCCATTGTCCGACCTTACAATTAATTCCTCCTGATTGACTATAATCAGTCCACCTCCCTTCAAGCAAAGAATAAAAACTTTCAGTCACATAAGACTTTATCTTTTCTCGGAAGAAACTGTCAACACGAAAGCGTAAAAAGCCGAACATGGAACAACCAGGAACATTTTCAAAAAAATCATCCAACTTTTTCTGCAACCTTGAACACGCTTGACGAACAGTTAATTGGCATAAATCATTTCCTTTCTTATATCCCTTTTTATACCCTTCATTATAAGAAGCATCCTTATATACTTGGATAGTTTTATCATTCAGGTTTGCTTTTTCAAGCAACTCCTGATATTTATCCAAATCAATCAGGACTTTTGGTTTTTCTTTATTTTCCATAAGCCTAAATTTTAATGTCTTTTTGATTTTTCAATGTTATATTGGTCGCAGATGTCACAGTATGCACCATAAGCCAAATCATCTGCCATTTCATTATACTTGTCACCATTGTGACCTTTCACCCAGTGAAAACGAACTCCTGCCAAATGAGCAGAGCATTTCTTATACAACTCATAGAGGTCAGGATTCTTTTTCGGAGGAGTACTCTTCCCCAATACAAGTATGCAATACTGGCTATCAGTATAAATATCAAGATAAGCACCATCAGGACAAGACTTGGCTGCACTAATGATAGCAAGCAATTCCATACGATTATTTGTAGTCTGTAGTCTGCCATGATTCTTCATCTTGACAATATCGCCATCCTTCAACACGATGTAAGCCGAACCTCCAGCCTTATACTTAGAGTTATTATCACAACTTCCATCCGTATAGGCAACATAGTTCATGCCATTATCTGGAAAAGGCTCTACTGGGTCAAAATCATCCGACTTTTCAGCCATTTTTTCTCTGATAGCCTTAGAATATTTCCCTTTAGCGTTGAAAACTCCATAATTAGCATCCGTGAGAATCATCCAATTTACTGGTTCTTCACCATTTGCCTTCTTCCATTTTCTCTCATCAAGATAATCATAAAGACTCTTGATGAATTTATCAGTTCCATAGTTCTTAGATATACAATATCTTTTGAACTTTTCATAAGTTGGTTTATCCATAACTAATTGTTAATTATATATTTTCTTTCTTTCAATGTAAGTTACCAGAACAAACACATAAGAATTTAACAGAAAAATCCGTCAGGGATTCCTCCAACACTCATGTCTCTCTGAATAACCTTATCACTCTGCTTGCCATAGATAAGATGTCTGAATCCGTCCGACACCGCTCTATCAGCGATTGAGTAAGAACAGGCAAGGACAACAAATCCAAGAGTGCCGACAATGAAGTCTGCTTTTGGTTTTCTCGTTCTCAGCAAAGTTTTCTTTGTTTCTTCGTTATTCCTTATATCAAAGGAATGTTTCTCGGCAAGAGAAGAATTAATTCTTCCACTGGCAATAAGCCTTTTCTTGATTCTTGAAATAGAACTACTACTTATATTGAGAGCCTTCTGAAATTGCTTTATTGTGATTGCTTTACCTTTGGCACCGACTTTTTCACCCTCAGGTGCTTTCATGCAACAGTCCTTATGCTCGGCAGCACAAATCTGAAACTCAAAAAGCTTCTCATTAATAAGATTGAATAATTCCTTCAATGTATATTCTTTCACCTCAAACTTACAGACCATAGCACCACGATACTCATGCCCATTACGAGTCCACTTTATCGTGTTGTCACGGAACGAATGAACAATAACCTTGTTTCCGTCAACGGTAAACAAGTCATCATCCTTCATATCTTGAATAAGTCTTTCTGCTTTTGGCTTTCCAATATGTAACTCCTTTCTTAATCTATATTCCGTAACATTCCACATTACAGAATTACTATGCTGCATCTTTATCCAAATAGCAACTGCAAGAAGTTCTTTCATGCTCTTGCTTGAAGAGTATGCTTTCAAAAGTTCTATTGTTATATTTATATTCTGCATAGCATAAAAAAAGAACCCCCAAGTGTTGGTTACGGACAACAACTCAGAGGTTCATATCTTGTAGGCTTAATAAAAAAAGCCTTGAAAGGAGGACTACTTTAGTCTGCCAACCGTAACATTGACGATGCAAAGATAGAAGCAATTTCTGAAACCACCAAATGCAAAAAATCGCTAAATTGTAAAACATTGAGATTTTGATATTAGTGGATATATAGTGGATATGTAGTGTAACGTTATTTTAGTATAGTTAATCTTAGTTAAAGTAGTTGTCGGTATAAAATAAAAGCACTACTTTTGCAATGATACAAACGTGTTACTTTGCAAGATTTAACATTTAAGTGTTACTATTTTGTTACTCGCACAAAGTCACAAAACACGTAAGTATTTGATTATTAGTACTTTACAATAGAAATATAAATTGATGGAATTTACCGCTCAGCAATCAAAGAAAAATAGCCTACTAATACCTATTACATAGCTAATAACACCTAAAATGCTTATTATCAGTCACTTACAAATAGTAATCTGATAAATATCTCCGTTTTAGATATTAGTAGATATATAGTAGGTATTAGCATATCTTGTTACTATTTTGTTACTCGTTCTTAACATTTATCTCCCATTTTCTTGCAAGTAACAAAAAAAACGATTATCTTTGCAGCGAAAACCATAACAAGGAGGCTTATGAAAGAAAAGAACAATTCAAAAGAACCTGTCACTATCAGGTACAAAGAGTTGTCCAATGGCAACCTTAGCATCTACCTTGACATCTACAAGGATGGCAAGAGAGCATACGAATTTCTTAAACTTTATCTCCTGCCCGAAACAGGTAAGGATAGAATGGAGCACAAGAGGAAGAATAAGGAGACCAGAGAAGTAGCCAATCTCATCAAGGCGCAACGCATCCTTGACATCAAGAACGGAATGGCAGGGATAGAAAGCAAGAGCAAAGGTAAGATGAAGCTCTCTGACTACATAGATAAGTTCATCAAATACAAGAAGGGTGTAAACCCTACCTATGATGATTCCTTCCTCAACCGAACGAAATCGCTTGTTGTAGAATACAAAGGCGACAATGTACTCATGAAGGATATAAACAAGGAATGGTGCTTAGGCTACATCAGGTTCCTGAATACAACAACCTCTCGAAGAGGCAAACCACTCGGCAAGAACTCAATCAAGACATACTACAGATACTTCGGTTCGGTTATCATAAAGGCTGCAAAGGATGGAGTCATACAGAAAAATCCTTTGGATCAGATTGAAACAGAAGAAAAGCCTAAGGCGAATGATGATGCTGGAAGAGTATATCTGACCATAGACGAGATAAGAAAGATGGCAGATACAGAATGCGAGAAAGAGGTTATCAAACGAGCATTCATGTTTTCCTGTTTTTGTGGGCTACGAATATCAGACATCAGGAAGCTAAAATGGAAAGATATAGAGCAGACGACAGATGGCGATGGGAACACTCACTACCGCCTTTCTACGACCATGCAAAAGACTCAGAAAACCATCACCTACCAGCTATCCAATGAAGCCGTTAAATGGCTACCTGAGAGAGGTGAAGGTGAACTTGTGTTCGAGCATCTTACCAAGAAGTCAAAGTTGAGCATGGTAGTGAAGGACTGGGCAAAGGCAGCAGGAATAGAGAAGTATGTTACGTTCCACACCGCCAGGCACTCTTTCGCCACTATGATGCTGACTCTTGGAGCTGACATCTACACCACCAGCAAGCTTCTTGGGCACTCCAAGATACAGACAACCGAGATATATGCAAAGATAATAGATAAGAAGAAGGACGAGGCAATGGGGCTTATTGACAAGTTCTTCGAGAAGTAACAGAAAAGGCACCGAGATTTATTCCCGATGCCTTTTGTTGTGTTAAACTATGTAATTTGCGTCTGATTCTCAGGAGGAAACCGTAACTTTGCCTCATAAACTTATAAATTCGTTTGCTTATGAATGCTTTAGATGTAGATTTATACGTGCTTCTTGATTTTCAGCACCAAAAAAGTGAAAAAGAAATCAGGGCATACTATTACTTGCACAAAAACAGTCGTGTTATTAGCGAACTTCTTTACAAAGACAGAGTAAGAAGTCTAACTGGACTTGGCTACCTTGCTCATGGTGTCGGAATCAGCGATGAAGGTGTCAGAGACCATTGGTGGGTAACAGAAGAAGGAAAAGAAAAAATCAAAGAGTGCATGGAACACTCATCAATCTACGAAATAAGAAGACTCGCCAAAAAATATGGAGTTGTAAGAGACCAGCTACATATCCTTTGGGAAAGCCTACCTTATGCGTTTATAATGTACTTCGTTGGTCTAACTATCTTTAGCGTCATCAGAAAATGGATATTCTAAAAGATAAGATAGCATTAGGCGCAATAATTGGTATTTCTTTAGCTATTGTTGTTTCATTGCTATATATGTAACTATAGAACCGACAATAGCACCAATAAAAGCGTCTGCAACCATCCATATAACCTTGTAGGTTATACCATGTTTCTCCTTAAATGAAGACTCCTTCTTTAGAGCCTTCACTTCCTCCTCATGCTCCTTTTTTAACATACTGCCATTCCAAAGGATAGGTATCTGTCTCCTGCCCTGTTTGGTAACACTATACACCACCCGAGACTCATGATTGATATAACCATACCCTCGATTAAGATATTCGCTATCTACTAATAATTTGGCTACATTCTCTCTCCAAGCACCATCAGGAGATACGTTATCATAAATGATACTCCATATCTCCTGCTCATACTCGGACTTATCTCGAATATTGTCCAGCAGCACATACAACTTCTGTTCGTTAGTTATCTCAGCCATTTTACTTTTCCAGTTGGGAAAATATTTTTTCTTAGTTGGGAAAATAAAAACGTACTACTTCCCAAGAACAACCTTCCATCCAGTCTTTCCGTTCTTTTTAAAACAAAGAAGAATAGACAACAATATTGTTTGGAATAAGGCAGCAAAAGCATATTGTCCTAAAACATACGCTGTTCCACCGCCAATGACACCACCTAGGATAACATAGATGATTTCAATAGCGAAGAAGGCGTAGATTCCATACTTTTTCTTGTTAACTATCAAAATGATAGCTACAGCAATCAAAACACTCAACACGCTACCTAAAATCTTCAATGCTCCAGCATTAGAATCCAAGCCCATCATTATAAAGCCTGTTGCAATCCCCATGAATGAGCGAAAAATCTGACAGACAGCGCATAGCCACAACAATATAGACGTAAAGTCGTTCAACTCATTACCATCCTTATTGGTTAGATTCTGCTTTTCGTACCAATCTGTAGAAAATTTCTGTTCTTCTACATTCTTTGTTTCATTAACTTTCTGTTCCATAATTTATAATTAAAATATTAACAATATCTATCGAAAGGAACTTCACGATATGAGACTTTAATCATATCAAAGATATAATCTCCAATAAAATCTATATATTTCCATTCTTCAAGCATCCAGCAATAATGCAAAGTTCTATACCATTTGTTTTGCAACATCTTCTTTTCTTTTTTATTAAAAGTCGCTTTCTGAAATAGACTTTTATTTTCTTCTATAAACTTTAGTGAAGCTTTAGCATAATATAAATCGTGACACCTCATAGAAAGGCTAGCAGAATCTAACAAGTTAGCGAGAATCCAACTTTTATTTTCCAAAGCCTTTCTATAATCTTCATTTATTGCACCACATGAACGTATATATAAATATTTGCAACTGTCTCTATCTTCCATAGATTTATTACTATGATACAACTTGTAAATATCCAAGTAGCCACGCTCCAAATATTTAAAGAACATAGATAACCACCGCATAAAAGCCTGCAATCCAATCAACATATAAAAGCCGACAACAGAAAGCACTATTAACAGAAGAATTAATAAAAACACATTCATACATTATACCATTTACGAGATTTTATCTCTTTCATTTTATCACGATATTCATTCACTCTTTTCATGTAATCTTCTCTTTTTTCACCGAAATTCTGCATCGGTCTTTCAGGTGTTTTTATATCTGCTATAACATCTTCTTTAATTGACTCAAAAGCAATATATGAACCAATAAGATTTACCAGCAACTTAATAGTCTCCAATATAGTTGCTCGCCCTAAAGTGAAATCTTGGTAAATTCCAAATATCACACCAATCACAAGAACAATCATCAATAGAAATGCCGTGACACCCTTATATCTTGGAGCAACGTAAGCACCACAATAGACAAATCCATATCCAGCAAATCCATTCGCCAATATCGAAACTATAGCACCGACTATATTAATCGTTTCTCCATTAATGGTCACTCCCCATCCAAAGTTCAAATAACCAGCCAACATGGAAAACAAATAACACACATACATTCCTACTATAGAAGCAGGGATAACACCAATCCATCTTAATACACTCATTTTACTCGCCACATTTTAATTATCCTACATTTGCTTGTCTCATGCCACCACCCAAGATGGACAATAGCTGGTCGTAGCGTTTTTCCAATTCTTCGTACTTCGCCTTCCAGACAGAATCGTCCTGACAAGGCTCAACTGTCTTTGGTTCGTCATGGCAAGGAGTCTCTGCTACCATGCTTGAAGAATACTCAACGTCTTCTTTCACATACATAGTACCAACACCACGCATCAACCACTCTGCCGACACATCAGGGAAAGCATCCAGTATCTTCTCTACAATATTTGCAGCTAAAGTTCTGTCACCTCTTAATTGAGGATTTAAAGTAGCTTGCGCTACATTAATCTGTTTAGAGAGAGCGTTAACGGAAATAGATTTATCCTCTAAAACGCACTTAACTCTCTGATAGATAGTTACTTCCATACATTTTACATTTTTAAATCATATCTAATTAATCTTAATAGATTAATCTTTTTAGAGAAAACATTTGGTAGTTTAATCTAAAAAGAGTACCTTTGCACTCGTAATCAATAAGTGCTTAATTATTAAAAGCAAAAATACAACAAAAAATTAAGTTATGCAAGCAAAAAAGATAAAAATTATCAAAGTTCCGCTTGAAGGACGGAAAAAACTTGCCGAGCAATATGGTTGTTGCAGAGAGACAATCTTCAACGCTCTTGCGTTTAGGAGTCAGAGCAAGCAATCTGAGGACATCAGGCAAGATGCTTTGAATAAGTACGGGGGAGTTAAAACCGACAAGGTCGTGTTCTATTAGGAAGGAGGTGAGTATGATTAAGAGATTATTCAGAACATGGCTGAGGTATAAGCTCGTAAAGTTGATTGGAGATAAAGAACTCAACTTCGAGGAAGTCTTTGAATGGATTTATAATTCGCCAATATGGGAATGGAACATAATGCTCTACTTAGCGAAGAGATTCGATGGAATCGATACCAAAACTTGTAAATTCAAAGTTGACATAAGTAAAGCACAAGATGTTTTAAATCTTATCAAGAAGTAACTACATTGTTATTCTCAAAACTGGAGGAACCCTATGAATGAAATTTCAACTATTGTAGATGGTGACCGAATGACATCACTACAGATTGCAGAGATTACTGGCAAGCGTCATGCTGATGTGATGAAATCCATCCGAAAGATGGAGCCAGCTTGGGAAAAAGTAGCCGAGGGTAAATTTTCCCTCGGGTCTTACAAAGATGAAAATAATCAAGATAGACCTTGCTACTCCCTTAACAAAGAAGAGTGTCTCTACATCGCCACCAAGTTCAACGATGAAGCGAGAGCCAAGTTGATTAAACGATGGAAGGAACTGGAGGAGCAACATCAAAAGCCATCCGTCCCTCAGAACTATCTCGAAGCTCTCAAATCTCTGGTCAAGGCAGAAGAGGAGAAGCAGCAGTTAGCCTTGGAGAACAAGCAGCAGCAAGCAACCATCCTCACTATCAGCAAGGAGAACATGGAACTTGGTAACAAGATTACCGAAATGCTGCCTAAGGTAAGTTACTACGACAAAATCCTGCAAAGCAATGCTACCATGACCATCACTCAGATAGCACAGGACTACGGAATGAGTGCAGTGAGGATGAACAAAGAGTTGGAGTCTATGAGGATTCAGCACAAGGTTCGAGGTCAATGGATATTGTACGGACAGTTCCTTACTGGCGGCTACGTTCATAGCAGAGCAGTTGACATCATCCGTTCAGACGGAAGGCATGATGTGAAGTATAACACTGAGTGGACAACAAAGGGAAGAATCTTCCTTTATGATGCACTCAAAGCGAAGGGCATTCTCCCCTTAATAGAGCAGGAATGTACACCCAGCAGTAAGGGCACTGGTAGAACAGAGTCGTCAAAGACAACTGGTGCCTGTCAGTAAACCATCAAATTCAACTGATATGATAGACCCACAGATTAAAGAGCAGTTAGACCGCATCGAGCAGTATTCGATGATAGCTGCTAAGTCAATGCTCAACATCAAGGAAGCTGCATTTATTCTCGGCATGACCGTAGAAGGAGTCAGGATGAACGTAAGAAACCACATTCTCCCATGCTACAAGCCGAACGTCAACCGAATCTACTTCAAGAAGAGTGAGTTGGAAGACTGGATGATGCAGAACCGCAGCAAGAGCATGAAAGAGATAGAATCACAGGCAGCAGCCTATTGTGCAACCCATTAATAATTATAAGTTATGTTTTCAACAGTCATGTTAATATTGTCAATTATCGTTTTTTGCGTGATGACAAATGAGATTTACCGCTCCTTCAAGGAATGGGGCAAATAAGATATGGTGAGTGAACCTCAAATAAAGTTCATATAGATAAAAATTTAGTTAGCGTTATTGATATTGTTTAAGTGGAGGTTTTTTGAAGTTCACTACTTCCACTCACCACAAGCCAGAAATGTTTTATATTGATGCGTTAGACGCAAGTAGTTCAGTTGGTAGAATAGAAGGTTCCCCATCCTTCGAGGTCGTGGGTTCGAGTCCCACCTTGCGTCCCAATAGCCTGATTCCAAGGCTTCATATCGGATAGGATAAACCTTCCTGAAGAGGTACTCGTAGCCAAAAGCAGCGTATGCAACCACAACATACGATTAGACGAGGAAGTGGCAAGACTATTACCTGCACCGCAACAGGTGGAATTGGGAACGTCTTGGAGTTCACTTGTGAAGATGCAGACCTGATGCCGTAACCCTTATTATATAAGGTAGCATTAAGAGGTAGAAGCGCACAACTACAATTCGGTTCTAATGCAGCCAGCATGAAGCAGAATAGATGATACATATTCGCAACCCACATTTTTGACTCTATTATCATATTAATAATATATGCGGAAATAGTGCTGGGAGTCCTAAGCCTCCATAAATGCAGAAGGGAACTAAAGACACATGTCCTTAGGCGAAAGCGTGGCTCGGCTTGTGTCTTTGGGCGCACGGATTGGATTAAAGGCCTCGGACGTGCGCCCTTTTCAATAGAAGTTTTTTCATTAGATTCCATACATTTATATTTTGCGGTAGCGACCGCTCAGGCGATAAAGAAAACACTCGCCCAACCATTCGTGAGAATAGTTGGGTTTATTTTGAAAGTCAAACAATTTAATATTATATAGCTTATGAATAACTCAGCAAGTGGAAACTATCCACCAGGCGCAGCCAACGACCCGTCTGCACCTTACAATCAGCCAGAATATCCTGAGTATCAGGACTACGATGTTACGGCATCATTCGTTCTTGACAAGTCGTTTACAGTTACCTCTTCTTCTGATGAGGAGGAAGGCATCAAGCAAGACCTCATTGAAGACTACATGACACCTTTAGACCTCATCAATGAGTTGAAAAAAAGACTACAAGGCGAGTTGAAATTAGACCCGACAAACAAAGCAATCAAGAGTCTTATCAAGGAGTGTGATGGATGGACGTGTGACTGTGACATCTGTGTTGACAACATTTAAATAATATAGGTATGAAAGAACTTATAACTATCCAATCGGAACTGAAAGCACCGAAGACTCAGGTCAACAACTTCGGTGGCTACAAGTATCGCAAGGCTGAGGACATCTTAGAAGCCGTCAAGCCATTACTTGCAAAGCAGAAATGCACTCTTATCATTACTGATGATATTGTGATGGTTGGCAACAGAATCTACGTGAAGGCAACCGCCACTATCAGAAACGAGAAGGGAGAGGTTGAAGGAGCAACAGGATGGGCAAGAGAAGAAGAATCCAAGAAGGGTATGGACGCAAGCCAGATTACTGGAGCCTCATCATCATACGCTCGCAAGTACGCACTCAATGGTCTCTTTGCCATTGACGACAACGCTGATTCTGATATAACCTACGATGAGCATCAGCAGGAAAGCAAGCAGCAGACTCAGACGCAGCAGCCGGTAACTCAGCAATCCTCCAACGCTCAGTATCACCCAAACGACCTGAATGAAGGCATGGAGTATCTGAGAAGATGTCTTAATAAGGACAACCTGATATGGGTAGTTCAGACATACAAGCCGCTTACCGCCAATCCTCAGTTTATGCAAGCAGTTTCAGCCAAGAAAAAACAATTAGGAATACAATAATGACAGAAGTAAAGAAAATTACATTAAAAGAACCAAAGGTTACATTCATAGAAGAATCTCATCAGTACTTCCTCGGCAAGAAGGAACTGAAAGGTGTAACAGGAACGCTTATCAAGAAAGCCTTCCCTGACACCTACAAGAATATCCCAGAGTCTGTACTGATGAAGGCAGCAGAGCGTGGAGGTCTCATCCACAACACCTTTGAAACCTTCTGTTCCATCTTCGATGCAGACATCAATAAGTACCCGAATCCTACAGAGGAGCTTCGAGCCTTCTATGACATGTTAATCTCATTCGGCTTACATTATATTGCATCAGAGTACCTTGTTACGGATGGAGAGAACTTCGCATCTGCCATTGATGGTATCTTTGCGGACGATGAAGGCAATATCTATCTTGTAGATTACAAGACCACCTCCACTCTCCATTACGACAACGTATCTCTCCAGCTATCCATCTATGCCAAATGGTTCGAGGAGCAGAATCCCGACTTGAAGGTGAAGGAGATTGTTTGCATGTGGTTTAAGAACGGACAGAGCAAGTTCCAGCCACTCCCAAGGGTAGCGGATGAGCAGATAGATGAGTTAATCAACGCTTATCTCACAGACGATGCAGACTATCTGTATAAGGTAGAAGTACCTGAACAGTTCTCGTCACTGGAGCAGGAGTATCGCCTGATAACCGCCCGTATTGATGCAATGAAGATTGTGCAGGACGACTTGAAGGAAAAGATAATGAAAATGATGGAGGCTAACAAGCAGAAATCCATCAAGACTAATATCGGTTCCTACTCTTATGTGGCAGCAACCACCAAGAAGGTCTTCGACACGAAGCTTTTCAAGGACACGGAGCCTGACCACTATGAGTATTATCTGAAAGAAACGGCTACCAAGCCATCGTTAAGAATCAAACTTAATTAATTAAATATGAACGTAAAGTTTACAGGCAAGATTATTGCGGTAGGGCAAGTTCAGATGGGAACTTCCCAAAACGGAACCCAATGGAGTTCATGTGAATATACCATCGAAGAGTTGAACGAGCAATATCCTTCAAGAGCCGTTATCCAAGTGTACGGCTCTGACAAGTTGCAGCAGTTCAATATCCAGTTAGGCGAAATCATCACCGCTCACATCGGGCTGAAAGCACGTCAGTCTAAAGAAGGACGCTGGTTCAATCAGTTAGACTGCTGGAAGGTTGACCGACCAAACGCTCAACCGCAAAGTCAGATTGGGCAGAATCCCCAGCAACAGGGTGGATATTACGCACCACCTCAGCAGCAATTCCCCCCACAAGTTAATGCGAACGGTCAACCTGCTCAGCAGGGTGGTCAATATTCAGGAGGTCAGCAAGGAAATCTCCCATTCCCTCCACGTCAATAAATAAGGTATGGAAATCCATCTTGTACGAACAACCACTGGTCTTCGTCCATACTCGGATGATGATTACGAGGAAATGAAAAAGATAAAGGTTGGTTCCATCGTCAAGGCAAATATAGTTCGACCAAGGAACATCAAGTTCCATCGTAAGTTCTTCGCTCTTATCCGTGCGGCATGGGATTGTCTTACAGAGCAGCAGCGCACCAACCTACGCTCGGTAGATACATTTCGTGAGCAACTTCTGATAACATCAGGATTCAGCGAACCGCTCTACGACCTGAACGGACAGAAGTTCTTAGAGAGAGCCAAGTCTATCTCCTTCGCCAAGATGGATGAGCCAGCCTTTAACGATGTATATTCCAAGGTCTTAGACACCATTCTTACCATCATGGTAGCCGATGGTGTTACAGAAGACGAGTTTAATAACATTTTACAAAATTATAGTTGATATGACACGTAGAAACAACAAGCGCAACAACAGACATAATCGTCAGCGCAACAACAAAACAGAGTTTTCACCATTTGCATCAATGCTTTTCGGAGCACTACTTGGCAAGGGTACAGAAATGATTGCTGAGAAAATGGCAGAAGAAGCAAAAAAGACTCCTGATATTCACATAGAAGGAATTACCAATAAGGACATCAACAACATCAACAACGGCAATGCAACCCTATCTAAGTTGCGTATTCCTGCTGATGGTTCGGCAGTTGAGTACCCTATCCCTGATAACCTCCAGTTCTTCTTCGCTGAGGATGGTAGGTTGATGGTTCGTAAGAAGATTGAAGGAGAGGCAGAAACTCCTGATGATAAGGAAGGCAAGCCTATCACTTATGATGATGTTCTCAAAGAACTCTACTATGGAAAGACTGCATATTGGGTTGATAGTACCAGTATCTCATATGCGATAACAAAAGAAAATAGCTACAACGACATAAACAACTGTGCATCCGAAGCTCAGTGTAAACGTATGGTCGCTTTCAATAAGTTGCAGAACATCGCCAAGTATCTTAACAAGGGATGGAAACCAGACTTTTGCAACACCGAAAAAAAATGGGCTATCATTAAGTATGTAGGAGGTTTCTCTCCTAAATATATTATGATGACAAACGACGCAAACGTTTACTTCAAAAGCAAAGACCTTGCTAATGAAGCCATCCGCCTGATGGGTAAAGAATCTCTCAACGACCTTTTCTCAACTAACTGGTAATGACAAGTTACGCTGAAATCAAAGCAAAGTTAGAACAGGAAGGCAAGAAGATACGCAAACGTTCATCCTATGATGAGCACAACTTGCAAGCCGCAGAGGTCAGGTATATCCGTGGGGTATATCCTGACCTTGAAGGTGTCTTCTTTGCCGTTCCGAACGGTGGCAAGCGAACCTCCCAACAAGCCGCATGGTTGAAAGAAGAAGGTATGAAGGCAGGAGTATCAGATATGCTACTCCTGAAGCGCACCTCTCAGTACGGATTCCTCTGCATAGAGAACAAAACTCCCAAGGGCAGGCAGGAACCAGCGCAGAGAGTATTTCAGTTTGAAGTGGAACGGCATGGTGGCAAGTATATCATCGTCCGCTCTATAGATGAATTTATGGAAGCTATCAACAATTATCTAAATGGTGAACTATGACAGAAGAAATCAGACAAGCCATCCAACTTCTTGAAGAAAACGGCTATAAGATAACCGCTCCACCAAAGGAAGTCAAAGACGAATACACCTTTGAGCGAGCATGGAACCTCTACGAAAAGAAGGTTGGCTGCAAAGCCAAACTCGAAAAGAAGTGGAACTCTATGAGCCAGAAAGACCGCAAGGCAGCTATAGAGTATATTCCTCTCTATGTACTCTCCCAACCCAACAAGCAGTATCGCAAGAACTTCCAGACATTCCTCAACCAGCGAGGATGGGAAGACGAACTTATCGGAGCAACACCACCGCCAGCAGTTATCAACGAGCAACCATCTGAGATAAGCCAACTTATCGCCAAAACAAAGGCAGAACAGGAGCGTAATACGGACGATGCAAAGGATAATGCCCTTCGACAACGCATCTTTGGCATGATAGAGGTTCTTGAAAAGAATCCAAAGAGCTTCTGTAAATCTCTGTTGGAGATATATCGTGACAATGGAACGTTAGAGCGTTTGGGTATAGAATGGAATCCGCAAACATAAATAAAATGATAGCAATCAGCAAATACAACAAGCAGCATCCTCTCAGAGTATTCGAGGCATTCGCTGGATATGGCAGCCAGAGTCTCGCCTTCAAGTACCTTCAAGAGAACCATCCTGAGTTTGACTTCAAGGTAGTAGGATATTCGGAGATAGAACCTTCTGCTATTCAAGCCTACAGACTTTTGCATGGGTGGGATATTCCTAATTTCGGTGATGTGACAAGAATTGACTGGAACGAGGTTCCCGACTTCGACTTCATCAGTTGGTCTTCTCCATGCCAAGACTTCTCAAATGCTGGTCTCAGGCAAGGTGGCGAGGAAGGGAGCGGCACACGTTCATCCCTTATCTTTCAGGAGAAGAGGATGCTGACAGTCAAGAAACCGAAATATGTGATGTTGGAGAATGTGAAAGGTCTCCTATCCGAGAAGATGAGAAAGTACTTCTTCCAATATCTCAGAGACCTCGACTCTTTCGGCTACACGTCATTTTACAAGGTTCTTAATTCTAAAGACTATGGGATACCACAGAATCGTGAACGTATCTTCGTAATCTCTATCCTAAGAACAGAAGACGAGCCGAACCCTGAGTATCATTTCCCTTCTCCTATCAAGTTAGAGACTACGGTTGAGGATATGTTAGAAGACAATGTTTCTCCCGAATATTTCATGTCCCAACAACTCCTCGAAAAGTATCTCTCCAAAGCAGACATCAATGAAGCAATCCAAAAACTCTACCCAGAAGATAGCGATACCGAAAACGGCTGATGGATGCTCTGTTGCAGTTACAGCCAGTATAGGTAAGGCAAGTGTAATGAACTTCATTGATACGGCTCATTATCCGAAAGGTGGAGTTTTAATCATCAAGAAAACTCTAATGTGCGACAAAATTATAAAGCTGGCAAACCTCCAAATCAAAGGCAGAATAGAGCAGCAGACCAGAGTCTATTCCACCAAGGGAATCTCCCCTACTCTCAATTCTGCTATGGGTCACGGAGGTAATTGCATTCCACTATTCTTAATTGTCAAATATAAGAATGATAACACGAGTAAAGAAATCATTCACACCGCACCCAATGGAAAGAAATACTCCATCCAAATCAGGAAGTACACTCCAAGAGATTGTTTCCGCCTGATGGGAGTGCATGAAGCTGACATAGATAAACTCCTGAGCAAGGAGAAGTCTGGTCAACTCATTATCTGTAAGAGCAAACTCTATGCACTTGCAGGAAACTCAATAGTCACCAACTGCCTGACTGCCATGTTCGAGGAACTGATATTTCCATCAGGGAATCACTATCACGACAAGAGCGGTCAGCTTTCACTCTTTTAGCTTATGGATAACACCAAGGTTAACGAGAAAGAACAAATCTTAGCCATCATCGCTGAGATTCAGGAAGAGCGTAAGGCAGCGCACATCGTCCCCAATCATGTTCTTGCAACAGAAATCATCAACCGAGGATTCCATCAGCCGCAGCAAGCCCTCAACGAATTATGCGCAGAAGGCAAGATAGACTGGTGCAGAACCCTCAACGATATAGCATTCACTATCAGGTCATAGCCAAGCTATGTGGATTGAAACAAATACTATCAGAAATTTATAAATCAAAATCAATATGGAAGAAAAGTTAGGAATAATTACAAAGGAAAACTTGGAGGTATTATCTAAACAAGCCTTTGAGTCTGCAAAGAGCAAGGGTTTCTACTCTGATACTGGTATTGATACTACATTCTACCTGATGTTCATCATCGTGGAAATGAGCGAAGCTTTACAAGCCGACAGAAAGGACAGACATGGTTCAATCGAAGACTATGAAATCGAGATTGAAATGGACAGGGACATTCCGACCGCCTACCGAAACACATTGGAAGGCACAGTAGAGTCTGAGTTTGCCGACATCGCTATTCGTATTCTCTCACTCTTGGGTAGTATCATGGATAGCGCAAAAATCGAACTCATGGGAGATAATGACATAAAAGATGAATACGCATTGGCTAAATTTATCTTTGGGTCTAATATAGTAGAAGACCTATACAGACTCATCGAAAAGATGGGAGTCTGTGACTTGGATGATTCTCCAAACTGGTATCTCGCCAAACATCTTCAGGAAATGCTAATAGACATCTTTGCGATTGCCCACAATAACAATATCAACCTGATTGAACATATCAGGTTGAAAATGAAGTACAACGAAACCCGTCCGTATCTACACGGATATAAATATTAGGAGGAAAGAATATGTTTGGAATAGAAAAGATTTCAAGAAGATGCTTAATGACATTGAGTGATGGTAGCAAGTTTCAAGCTACCATCCCAAAGCCTACCAAACCCATCTTTCCTGAGCAGATGGAACGAGAGTTTATCAAGAACATCAACAACTCACAACATCTTGCGGAAAACAAGGTTGTAAAGTTACATATAATGAGAAATTAAGCTTATGGAAGATTTACCTATTGGTTCTGAGATTACCCTAAAGGTGGTCGAGGATAAGAAAGGAGAATGCAACGGATGCTTCTTTTACGAGTTTGCAAGCGATATGTACGCAAAAACTTGTACCGGATTTAAGTGCGGTAGTACTGAGCGTAAGGATGGCAAAAATATTCATTTCAAAAGAGTGAAGTAGTATGATAGACGATAAAGAAATTGATATTGCTGCAAGGGCACAAGCACTTAGCAAGCATATCAACGAAACTGCATATTTTCAGCTTAGAAGTATTGAAGATTTCAAGGATGGTGCTCGCTGGGCTATCAATGAGTTTTTGAAGGGCTTGTGGCATCCAAATACAGAAGAGCCAGATAAGAGCAAGAGCGATATTATTACTCTTGGTTTTGATAACGATGCTTATCTACAGTTTAAAGAATCCATTCTTTGGAATAAGGAATCTTGGAGACATTCGATTAGCAGATGCCAAATCACCAAGTGGGCTTATTTATCTGACATACTACCAAAGAAAGGAGGCAAGCATGATTAAGCCAGTTACTATGTACTCTGTCGTTTGTGACAGATGTGGAAAGACCTTCATTGATGAATTTAATGGTATTGGGGCTTGGTTGGACGAAGGAACTGCAAAAGAGCAAGCAATGGAAAGTGAATGGATAGAGATAGGTGATAAGCACTACTGCACAGACTGCTATGAGTTTGACGAGCATGTTCCTAAAAAGAAAGGAGATAAGTGATGAAAGAATTTAAAGTAGGAGAAAGAATTACTGTTACTCTTGAAGTCGTTGAAGAAAATGGTTGTGAAGGCTGTTTCTTTTTTGGTAAATACCGTTGTTTCGCACCTTCAAAAACTAAATGTAGTAATGTTGTTCGTTCAGACGGCAAAGATATAGTCTTTAAAGAAGTTAAGGAGTAAGAATATGAGTAGTAATTTAATGAGAATGGCATTGATGATGGCTGCAACGGCTGCTTATGCACAAGATAGTATCTTTGGAAGTCCAAGTCCTAAACTTGGTACGCTGAAAGGCAGCATTCCTTCTGACAAACAGAAGTGTCAGCCAAAGACGCAGCATGAGTTCACCATCAAGGGAGTTAAGATCATGGCAGCTTCTAAAAAAGATGCTATCAAGAAGTTTAATCATCGTAAAAAGTAAAGCGTATGGATAATAAATTAGAATATATACCAGGTGATTTGGTGATGGTAAAGGAGTCAGCATTTCAATTTGCTAAAGATAAAATATTTAAAGTAATATCTTCATTGAGTGGTGGCTTTGTTAAGGTAGTCATGTTAAATGATAGTAGTACAACATACTCTATTAGTAATAATGCTGTTCGTCCGATTTCTATTACTCCTAAGATACTTTCAGCAAATAGCTTTAAAATATTTAGACAAGATGAAAGTGGTGCTGCTTATTTTAAAGAAGGATTAGGTATTGATATTATAGCTAGTTATGTACGTAACTGTTATGATATTTATATTAGTGGCAATAGAATATTGAAAGGCATAGAATATGTCCATGAACTCCAGCATCTTCTCTTCGGTCTGGGACTTAAACAAGAAATGGAGGTGTAGGTATGGGTAAATATAGTTTGGATATAACGTCAAAGAATAAACCATTTATAAACATAGAAGTTGAAAACGATAGAGTTCTTCTTGGTGCTTACGAAGGTGGGAAGATAACAAGAAAATTGTTCTTTATCAACAAAGAACAGTTAGAACTTCTCATAAATGGTTTAATGGCTGTAAACGTCCTTGTTCACGATGAGGTGGATTTAAGTCAGTTTATACATCAAGGGAAATAGTGATTAACCGCCTTCGGGCATAAGAAGTAAAGCGTATGGATACAAACAGCTATTTACGAATAGAAAATGGATTCGATATATCTAAGATAACTGGGGTTATTCCTCAGAATATTGGAGAAGGATTTCAGTTTAATCTCTCTGGTAAAACATATACAACTATGGGTAGCTATACTAAAGACAAAAAAAGACTCATGAATATCGAAATTAGTTCTTTTTGTGGTCTTTGTGGTGGCGCAATACATTATTACGCAACATTGTATATTGATGTAAACAATGTGTGTGATAATAGCTCGGTAAGTGGATATTTGGGAGGAATTAAAATTCCAAATGAATATCAAACCATCAAGGGGGAGTTTGTTAGACCACTCACTCAAAAGGAGAAAGATAAGCAACCAGATAGATGGGGCTTTGGGTATCAAGTAGGGGATTTAGTTAATGCCTTTGAATCTCTTCAAGAGATTGAGAGTTTAATTAAAAACCTCAAAAAGAAGTTCTCTTCTAAGGAGTGGAAAGTTGAGATAAGACGCAATTATTAACTGCCTTCGGGCATAAATTTAAAGATATGACGAAAGAAGAATTAAATGTAAAAGTTAACAACCTACTAGGCATTATCAATGATGCTAACGATGTGATTCGTTCTTGTGTAAATGATTACATAAAAAGCCTTCCATATAAGGTTGATGACAAAGTAAGCTGTTCTAGATGTGATATATGCTGGATAGTACGTATTGTCCCAGAACGACACGGTAGAATCTATACTGGAAATATTGAAGTTAGAGTCAACCCTGCCAAGAAGGATGCTACTCGTTCAAACAGAGTATTTGTACTAACTGGTTACGAAAGAAATAGTATCAAGAAAATTGTTTAATCATCCTGCAAAGTATATAAATAGATAGAATATGAGTGAAAAAGTAATCAAATCGTACAAGGCATTCGACAAGAATATGCGATGCCGTGACTTCCAGTACGAAGTTGGAAGAGAATATGAAATGGATGGAGATATAAAGTGTTGTAATCGAGGTTTTCATGCTTGCAAAAATCCATTAGAAGTGTGGGACTATTACGATATGCTTAATTCTCGCTTTGCGGAAGTAGAACAGTCTGGCAAGATTGATGAAGAAGGAAATTCGACAAAGGTTTGTTCTTCACATATCAAGATTAAGGCTGAGTTGAAGCTGGCAGACATCATTAAGGTTGGTGTCGAGTGGCTGAAAGATATCACCTCACCGTCAAAGTTTAAGACAGATGGTGCGTTGAATGATAACGGAGACAGAAATAAACAGATTGGCTCATCAGGCTACTCTGCTCAGATTGGCTCATCAGGCTACTCTGCTAAGATTGGCTCATCAGGCTACTATGCTCAGATTGGCTCATCAGGCTACTCTGCTAAGATTGGCTCATCAGGCGACTCTGCTAAGATTGGCTCATCAGGCGACTCTGCTAAGATTGGCTCATCAGGCGACTATGCTAA